>JAEEGG010000453.1_pt1 | contig 137559 bp, 137 predicted proteins | sample 9134161 | NCBI WGS metagenome assembly JAEEGG01 (sample SAMN16246543, study PRJNA631951) | gut metagenome | biome: gut microbiome; feature: rumen; material: CR-attached | host: Bos | place: Iran: Karaj | collected 2018-10
CTCAGCACGCTTCGGAGTCTCTTCCTCGTCCTCGGCAGCCGTGGTCAGCAGATAAACGTCGCGGAACTTGTAGTCAAGCGGATACATGGCATTCATGCGGTCTATGAGCGTCTTCATCTGTCCGCCCATCTCGTAATAATAGATAGGTGTAGCCCACGCCACGACATCGGCCTCCAGCACCTTGGCCATGATGTCGTTCACATCATCCTTGATGACACACTTACCCAGTTTCTGACAGCAAAAGCAACCCGTGCAGAACCGGATGTCCTTGCCTACGAGAGAAATCTTCTCTACATCGTTTCCACCACTCATAGCTCCTTCCACGAACTTGTCAGCGAGCATATCGCTGTTTGAACCACGACGAAGACTCGTCGAAATAACAATGACCTTTTTCATATTCTATCTAACTATTTTCTTACCGTTCTTGATGATAATTCCTTTATGTCCCGCCTGTGCGATAGTACCTTGAAGTGTGTAGGATTTTGACTGACTTTCACCAGCTCTAACCTGACTAATGCCCGTAGTATTGTTCAGCGACAGCATTATGCTGATGTTGCTCTCACTAGCGTGGAGAAATGTCCTGAGTTCGTTCTCCGACAGCCCGTCAATATGACCCAGACGGGTGTAGCTCCATGAGTTTGTGCCATAGAACATGCAGATGTTACTGCCGTTGTAAAGCACAATGTCGCCTGGCTGTGCATTAACCTGCTCGTTACTTGTCGTCAGCGAGAAGCCCAGTGCTCCCCAGATCTCAAAACCGCCACTGGAGTTCAACGTTACTGTGACGGGGGCCTGCTGTAGCCTTGTCACTAATTCCTGCGTAGCCGCATTGTCAACCATCGTTGCAGTCTTAGTCATGCCATCGATGGTTATGTAGAGTTTCTCTTGTCTTGTCTGTGCCATAACTTCGTTTTCTTCGCTTGAGCAACTGACGAACAACATCGCTGCTAGTAGCATCATCATCTGTCTCATACCGTCTCTCATTTTTAATTGTTTGAATCTGGGTGCAAAGGTACAGACATTATTTTATACACACGTTATACAGATTTTGGAAAGAATTACCAATTTTGCGGAATCTCTACTTCCTAATAAACCGATTCTCCGTTTCAGACGGATAGTAATATTATAAAATGTTTCATATCTTTCTTTTTTCAAACTTAAAAAGTCCATCCTCCTGGTCAAACTGCTCCGGCATATTGGGGTCAGGATGATGCTCATTGAAGAACTCAACGGCATGGAAACCGCAACGGTTGATGTAGAAATGGATGTTGCGGCGGTCGAAATACGGGGTGCAGGTTTCCCACACCTCTATCTCTGGATGCATGGTCTCTATGGCTTTCCAGATGGACTGGCCGATACCCTTGCTCTGAACACCTACTTTCACGTAGAGGAAGGCTAACTCTCCCATAGTACCATTAGAAGTAATGATGGCACCACCCACACGCTGGTCATCCTCGCTGACGGCTTCGTAAGCTTCGGAACCTTCTGCCTCTAATGACTGATAAAAGTCCTGATCTGGCAATACTTGCCACTGGTTTGTTTCTTCTGCATCTTTGTTATATGCCTCGAAACCATGTTGGAAGGCTTCTTGCATTTCCTCTTTGAAAGCAATGGTATGCTCCTCAGAGAGTCCGACAAGCTTAATTGAATCCTTAAAACCAAAGAACTCCTTCAGTCCTTCTCTCTCCTTCAGGTCATCAACGGTAAAACCATAATGTGTAGCTGCAGCAAGGGTAATGACATGTTCGAGGAAGTCATCGTAAGAGAGAGCGAACCACTCCTTGGGAATATCCACATCGATGGTTCCTCCGCCATAGTGACTGCCTTCGTCCCATGCTTCATCAAGCTCGGCTTCATAGGTTCCATCCTCCTTTTTATTGAAGCAGTACCATGATGCCCATTCTTCCATATCCTCTACATAGTGGCCTACGAAATGTGGGGCAGAGTGCGACTTCGGCGAATAGGTGGCCTCGCCCTTCTTTGCGTCCCTTCGATAAATCATGAATTTCTCCTTGTGCATATCTCTCTTATCTCCATAGAAACAGTCCCTCAGAACCGGCCAAAGAGCCCATTAACTCCAACACTTCCTCTGTTGGATTATAGACCGTCATATAGGTGTCATCACCGCTGACTGTTATCAGGACATCGGCTGATTTCAGGATGATGTAGAACATCTGCTTGTCGGCCAAACCTCCCAACAATGCAGCCTCCAGTTCATGTGGGGCTGGATTCGTCATCCATTCATCACCATCGTGACTCACATCGATATCTTCATAGCAGTTCAGTTTCAGCAGGATATTAGAGAATTTTCTGTAGATGATGTCAATCTGAGGATGCTCCAGAAAGTATTTCTCAATTCTGAAGTATTGCCCTCTGCTGTCGGCGGGCACTTGTTTGGGCAGTATGTCAATCACCCAATATGGCTTATTCAGATACTCTTCTATCGTCATGTTTAATCCTCCAGTTTCTTGGCTGGCCAGCCATAGTCCTGATACAGAGTCACTGCGAGACCGTTCTTCTTGACATAAGTTGCTAACCCTTCTGCTCTCAATCTTTCGCGATTCTTCTCATCGCTATTGATGGTTTTAAAGGCATCGAACTTGTCGCCGAAGATTTTCTTAGCCGTCGGCAAGTATCTGGAGCCATCCTCCACTTGGTCGAAGGCTGTCACTTCAAAGCCCTTTTCTGTTTGTCGGATGTGCATCAGTCCAGGATGGCTACCGCCAGAGACGCATTTCAGCGTGTCGCCCACCTGATTGTAGTTGAATACCCAGAAATCGCCCCATACGAGGATATTCTCTGAATTGCGCTCGTCAACTCTCACTATGCTGTGGATGGGTACGCAATGTTCCCCCTTGGCATATTGGTTGCCTATAGAATCAGTCAGATAGCGGTCGATGGCTGGAAAATAGGTTGTTTCCCGTTCATTGACAAGCACAACTCTTTTGTTCTCGTATTGCTTATCGAGGATAATGATGGAAACGGGCTGAATGCTGAATGATTGTTTCTCGCCAGTCTTCACTTCGTAAGTATAGAGGAGTGAGTCGCCCTTTTCCTCCACCTTAACAGGATTGATTTCCGTTGCGAAGTCTGTTTCTGGCAGCACGATGGCCAATACAAACTGCTTAGTAAAATCGATGGCTGTAGGCTTGCCGTTCTCGCCCATAGTCGTGGCCATGCCGAAGAGTTTGTTGAACTCTTCTTCTGTGGTAATTTTCGGGTATTCAGGAATCACCTGATCATTCTTAAAGAAGTAATTCTTGGCCACCTCAAAGGCTACCTCACTGTTTACTTCGTAGTCTTCAACTGCCGTCGCCGGTTTATTTGTGCATGCAACCATTGCCAGCAGCATTGTAAATGCTAATAAAATCTTCTTCATTGTATTTTTAATTTCATATTCTGGTTTCATATTTCCTTATTATTCTATCCAATAATCCATTTGCTGCCTGGCACGTACGAAACGATTTTCGTGGTGATGGCACAACATAAGAACGTCAGCAAAGCAATACAAGGGATGGCCAACCATACTGGGACGAGCGGTTTTGACTGATCACCAGCGACAAAGATGGGGGCAATATTGCTCAGGAAGAAAAGGTGCATCAGGTACATACCGAATGAGAGCTTCGACAGACTTGTAATCCATCGGGGTGCCTGCTGTTGCTTGATGCATGTGAAGAGTAGGAAAGCTCCGAATGTGGCACACAGCACGTTAGGCGTACAGAACTCCCACGACCATTCTAGCATGGGAGTCTCAATCATCTTTCCTGGTAAGCCAGCATGCCAGAACGACCATCCTGTGAATGCTGCTCCAACGAGCAGGCAGATAGTGCCAATGCGCAGTTTCTTTCCCCGATCCCAAGAAAGATGGAATCGGATGTAATGGGCCATCACCAGATAACCGAGGTAGCCTGAGCAATAATAGAACATACCGAAGTAAGGGTTCCAGAAGCAGGTACCCCAGAGGTCGCTGCTCACAAAGCGCACAAGCCAGGGAATGAGTGTCGAAATGGCAAAGATACAGAGAAAGAGTCGTTCATCGCGTGCTGATGCCCTTTCCAACCACGGCGAGACAACAGGCATGATGAGATAGAGTGAGATGAGCGGGTACATGAACCACAGATGTCCGGCCATTGACGGAAAGGTGAATGGCAGCATCGTAAAGTCCGTCCACGACTGCTCCCACGTCATCTGTCCCCAAAGTAAGGGTAGGAAGGTATAGAGGAGCATAAATACAATCATAGGTGGCAGCACGCGCTTGAATCGGCGTTTGTAGAAATCAACCATGCTGACTCCCGGCTTGAGAGGCACCAGCAGGAAGGCACTTGCCAACATAAACAGCGGCACACTGATTCTGCCTAACGTTCCATCATAGAACGCAACCCAGAAACGGTTCTGCTTATTGGCGAGCATCGATACATTACCAGCCAACCCAGAGGCGTCAGCAGCGTAGAAGTTCTCACTGGCATGTACCAGCATCACCAGAAAACAGGCAACCACACGGAGGTAGTCAACAAAAACGATTCTATTCTCTTTCATACTTTTATTTCTCTATTTTGAATCATACAATTAAATATGTTCATCCACAGGTTTCATGCAGGAAGCTGTCTTTGGAGCATTTTAGCCTTGAATAGACGTGGGCCTTATAAGTATGGATAGTTGACAATGAACATGATAGGATATGCGCCATCTGTTCATTGTTGGTTATTCCTAAACGCATCAATGCAAATATGCGAAGTTCGCTTGGCAGTGTTCCCCGTTTCGCTTCCAACGGCTCGGTTAACTGTGCATTTACCTCATCAATGAAAGCGGGTATAATTGCAGAAACATTGTATCAAACCTCTTGTAGAAAGCGGTTCTATGCCACATTTTGCTGATGTAGTTCGGAATGGTTAGTACATCGTTCCAGTTCTTCTCGCGAGCGCAGCGCGTCACATATCTCACATATCGTTCCACAGCTTTGGTATGGTCGGCTTCAGCCGAAAGCATGGTGGCAAGATAGGTCTCCTTAAGATGGTTAGACTGCTCTAATGCGATATTGGCCAGTCGGTTCCGCTCTTGTGCCTCGACAAGCAGAAGGTTATGACTGTGCTGTTTGCGAAACATAACCAACAAGATACCTGTTCCAATGAGAAGTATTGCCACTATGCAAATATATAAAATGCGCTCTTTGCGATTTTGTTTCTGTATTTGTTGTAGTTGCTGTTGGTCTATGAGCGGAAGTATCTCGCCCACCTCCAGCTGTCGGTGTCGTGCATGAAACAGCAGGGCATCGTCGTAGGCCGAACGGATAGCTCTGGCAGCGATGTCGTATCGGCCCAATGCAAATAGCAGATGTGCCGCTTGCTGCATGGCTGTTACCTCTTTGACCGAACACTCCAGGTCGCGGATGGCCGCTTGTATCCAATAGTGGAGTGCCTGCGCTGAGTCGCCCTGTTCATAATACTCCTGGGCTAACGAGCTGAAAGAGATGGCCTCGCTACGCACGATGCCTCGTCCAGCCTTAAGGGCTTGTTCAAAGTAATAAATGGTCTTTTCTCTTTGCCCCTCGGCACGAGCTATCTGGGCATGTGCGCTCCAATAACCTATAGAGTCAGTGGGTGGGATGAGCTTAAGCGCCTGCTCATAATAATCACGCATTTGCGAAGGATAAGGCGTCTGTTGGTAACGTGCTACATTATACAGCAACTGTCCTCGTTGTGAATAATATCCCATTTGAATATGTGTATTAACACCTTGCAGATCTATTCCATTCAATACGCTCTCTGTTTCCTGAAAAAGCCCACCCGACAGGTATGTATATGCCATTTTGAGGCGTGCGTCTGCCTTTTGATTACAATCGCCAGTTCTGTCGCTTAACACCACACACTCCTGGGCGTAATGGTAGGCTGAGTCGTAACAATATGAATTGTAAGCCTCGTATAGTCGTGCGGGCTCTCTATTGCTGCGAAGCTTTTCTATAGTCTGCTCCTTGGCCATATCGTATTGGGCTTTATTATCAAGAGCCTTTTGCAACGATACTATATCGCTCTCAAGAGACGGTAATGGAACAAAAAGTATTGAAACGAGTAATGACTGTATCATATTATTATCTGACTTTGGGCACAAAGATACGAAATAATTTGGATAAAACGAAATTTAGGCTCTAAATAATCGCGTTTTAACACTTGAAAACTACTTGATATATTGTTCTATACAAAAATTTAAAATACTGTATTACAGCGAATTAGAAAACTAGGCAGCTTGATAATGACGTGTTAATTTGTTACATTGTGAAAAAGGACGTAATTTTGCACCGGATTCAGTACAATCGGGATCCCAATTAAACAATGAGAAGATATTTCGCAATTGGGTTGTTGGCGTTTTTCGCATGTGCCATGTGGGGACAGGACGAAGTGATTTCACTCGATGGAGACACTTTGCTGATAGACAAGCTTGTGGTAGTAGGTACACGCGCAAATACAAAAATAGAAGGAAACGCGTTGGTAACTCGGATAGAAGGTTCTGCTTTAGAAGAAGTAGGATCTTTGGAAGAGATGCTAGCACGTACGCCAGGCATGCAGCGGAATGGGGAATTATTAGAGGTAATAGGAAAAGGAGAACCTGAATACTATATCGACGGACGAAGAATAAAGGAAAAGGTTGAGCTTAAGCGTCTTAACAGCCGTCAGATAGACCGCGTTGAGGTCATCATGAATCCAGGCGCAGAGTACGACGGCGAAATGATGGCCATCGTGCGCATATACACCCGCCAGAATTTTGCGCAAGGCATTAGCGGGGATATTACCGGACGATATGAAAATTCTTTGGATTACCTGGAGAATATTGATCCGTCGGTAACTGCCAACCTGCGGTATAGAATCAAGAATGTAGAACTGAAAGCGGGGCTTAACTTCTGGCACGCTTCAGTTACAGATATTTCTACGTCCGACCAGCAAAGCTATACATCAAAGGCTGGACAGAGTATGATGTATAGACAGCAAGGATCGCAAGACTTCCGATACAGAGGCTACAATCTTAATTACCTCTTTGGAGTAAACTGGAAAGTCAACGAGCGTCACACCATCTCGCTGGAGGCCATGCTGGAGCAGCAGTTACAAGATACAACTATTGTACTCAGCGATAACGCTTTGTCGCTGAACGGCATACCAGTAGAGACACTACACACTGAGACCCACACGCGGGCCTTTGCCCCTGGTGCAGGTGTGATAGGCGGATGGACTAATACGCAATACATTGGGCATATTGGTAAATCGGAAATTGGTGCACAATTCGATACCTATAACTACCGCTATACCGAGCGCAATCGTATAGACGAGAGCGGCCAGACGATGTTTTCGATAACCAACTCGGAAAGTCAGCAGTATAACGTGAAAGCCTATGGCGCACATCCTGTATGGAAAGGAAATCTGCGCGTTGGAACAGATATGTCTTTCTTCCACCGCTATTATACTAATGATAACAATCTGAGTGGTATCGCAGGAGTAAACGAAGATATGTACCAACATATTTATGCTGCTTACATGGAGTATCACCTGGATATGGATACCCGTGGAACGCTTGTGGCCGGTTTGAGATACGAACACGAGTACAGACGTTTTGACGACCACCTTAAGGACTCTGTATTTCGTGCCAGGGAGAATTATTTCTTTCCATCGCTTTCCTATCATGTGAAGATAAAGGGCGTGCAACTCGGATTGAGTTACGCCATGAAGACCCGCCGGCCTGAATTTACAGAAACCAACGATGCCACCGTATATCTTAACCGCTATTCGCTATCGCAAGGTAACTCACGTCTAGAAACAGAAGTCAAGCATGAGTTGTCTCTTCAGTTGCGGTATCGCCAATTGGCGTGTGGACTGAATTATGAGCATCGCAGGCGTGCCGTCTTAACCGACGTAACGTTACTAAATGAAGGCAGTACCATCTTGTTCCATCCAGTCAATCACGACAAGCCCATCAATCAGATGAGTGCCTTTGCGAACTATACACCTGTCTGGGGTATATACCACCCGAATTGGACGGTCTCTATCAATGCGATCACTCACTGTTCCTACCAACCGGTCATCAATTTAGGAATCATCAATCCGCTGATGCTCAAGCACGCTTGGCAAGTGGAACTGAACTACAATCTGGTTACAACTGGAAATCCTGAATGGAATAAACGTCTCACTACATGTTCACATAATCTGACGGCTGCTGTACAGAAGAGTTTTCTGAAGGACAATGCGCTTACATTACGTTTAGAGGCCAGAGACATACTCAGCTTGACGAAGCAAAACATAACGACCGATTATGGCTATAGTATCTATCAACAACAAATGCGCCACGACAATCGCCGCGTTTGCTTAAGCCTACGCTATTCGCTATAGTTATACTTTCAATACCATTTGTAACCTTGCTCCTTGCAATAGTCAATCGCTGGCTGGTAGCCTTGGAACGTGGACTTGTGAATCCACTTCAAGCCTTTGCGCTCATCTTTGGGAACACCTGTGCCAGTCATCAGGAACCAGCCTGTGGCAAACTGTGCCTGAGCATCGCCGCCATTAGCTGCCAGTTCATACCAGAAGACGCACTCTTCGAGGTTTTTCTCTACGCCGTCCCCATTCCAAAAGGCTGCGCCCACGTTCTTCTGACTCAGCACATGCCCTTGGAAGGCTGCCTCGCGATACCATAGGAATGCCTTGTGATGGTCACTTTCCACGCCATCGCCAAGGTAATAAGCATTGGCCACGTTCACCTGCGACTGCATATCACCCTTGTCTGCGGCTTTCATGTACCACTCGAAGGCTTTTTCTGCACTTTGCTCCACGCCTTTTCCGTGATAATAGCACTCGCCGACGTTGAAGCAGCCATAGACATCATCCAGCTCCGCAGCCTTCATGTACCATTCGAACGCCAGTTCAAGGCTGACCTTAACGCCAGTGCCACGCTCATAGCAGACACCAAGGTTATTCATAGCCTTGGTATCGCCTTGATATGCTTTCTCGCGGTAATCGTCTGACTTGTTTCGCTCTTTTGGCATAAATTCACTTAAATCTGACCACAAAAGTAGCAAGAAATGCTGAATTATTGCTATCTTTGCGGAGTATTTTGAGAAATATTAGGATTTATGGATATTGCAAAGGCATTTGAAGTGGCGTTCAACCGCAAGATTGAGAAGAACTGGGAGAAAATCTACGTAGTCGTGGATATTCACGACACAATCATCTGGGCCTGTTATGAGAATGAGGAGACCTACGACTACTATCCTTATTCAAGGGAGGCCCTGCAGCTGATGTCCAACCGCGAAGACATTTGCCTGATACTTTGGAGTGGATGTTATGCTGAGAAGATGGCCGAATACAGGAGCCATTTTGCCGAAGAGGGTATCCATTTCGACTATGCCAACGAGAATCCTGAAGTGGGCAACACGAGTTTCCAGAACTTCGAAGTAAAGCTCTATTTCAATGTGGGGATAGATGATAAGTTCGGCTTTGAACCTGAAACAGACTGGGTTAAAGTGATAGAAGTGTTAGGGAAGTTCTGATGAGTAGCCTTGTCATTGCCATATTCATATTGAGCATCGGAGCCAGCTTTGTGCAGCGAACCACGGGCTTCGGCTTTGGCATTTTTATCATGACGATGCTGCCGTTCTTCCTGCCGACATACGGCGAGGCCGCGACACTTTCTGGTCTGTTGGCCATCACCACCTCGGCAGTCCTCGTTTGGAAACTAAAGGCCTATGTCACTTGGAAGCGGTTGTGGCCAATACTGCTGACATTTATTATTGTGTCAACAATTGCAATCTTCGCGCTGACGCGCATTGAAGACCATATTCTTAGAAGGATCCTGGGTGTAGCGTTGATAGTCATCAGCATCTATTTCGCTGCGTTTAGTCAAAAGATACAGTTACCCACAACCAAACGCGTACAAGTTGGAGCTGGAACACTCAGCGGACTGATGGGAGGCTTCTTCGGGATGCAAGGCCCGCCAGCCGTGCTCTATTTCATCCAGTCGGAACCCACCAAAGAGCACTATATGGCAATGGCGCAGACCTATTTCCTGATTGGCAACATGATGATGACCATTGTCAGAGCCTACAATGGTTTCCTGACTACAACCGTACTGACGGATTATTGTTTCGGATTGGGCGGAGTCATTATCGGCACCAGTTTGGGAGCCTATGTGTTCAACCACATTCCCAACCGAATCTTCCGCTACATTGTCTATGCGTATATCGCAGTAAGCGGTATAATTATACTGTTATCGTCGTACCACAGCTAAAAGCATGAAGATGCTCGTCCATGATTGTTTTGAGCGTAGCAAACACCTTATCACCCGTACAATGGCTGGTGTAGAACAGTGTTTCGGGATATTTGGCTTTCAGCCTCTGAGCCAAAACCGTAAGTTCTTCTCCCGACTCTTGGCCGTCGAGTAAGTGGAAACCTCCGATAACTGTATGAACTGGCCACGGACAAGCCGCCAGGATATTCTCCAGACCGCTATGGGCACAGCCTGTAAACAACAGACCATCAACATACAGAACCAATTCATGACGGAAATCGTCGTGGATATAATCTCCAGCGTTGTTCTGCACATAGAGATGCTGATTTCCTTTGGGCATCGGATGGTTCAGAGGGATATGAGATATTACATGAATGTTTTCTGCTATTGTGCAGGTCTGATCTATCAGGACGAGTCTGCCATCGTCAGTCTTCGGCCACTCCACAGTAATACTATGTAGATTCCCTCGCTTAGAAAAAAACTTGCCACTTATAGCATCTGGTGAGACGAGTACCTTAGCCTTTCGATTACGTTCAACTAAATACTGCAATCCTCCTGCATGGTCGCTATGGCCGTGGGAGATAAACACATAGTCCACCGTACTGAGGTCGATACCTGTCTTCTCTGCATTGCGGATAAACACATCGCTTGCTCCTGTGTCGAGCAGAATGCGATGTTTATCTGTTTCTAACAGGATTGACAGACCATGCTCCGTCTGTAGCAGGTCGTTACATGTGCGGTTATCAGATAATACAGTCCACGTCATATTCTACTCCATTCGTCCATACTTCATCTCTTCACCTTCTTTGTCATACTGCTTTCGCTTACCCGTAGGAGGTGCCGTAAGAGTAATCTTTACGACAGCTGTACGTTCAAGGCTGCGGGCGATGGCATCATTGAATGCATCCATGTGCTAGGGAAGGAAACGCTGGCAGATAGCACGGAGTGCCTTTATCTTTTCGTCTCTATCCTTTACTATCTCAGCCTTGCCAACTGCCATTGCTGATTTATACTGGAGTGTGAAGCTGCCATCCTTGGGGCCTACAGTAGGAGCACATTTAGTGACTGCCGACAGCGCCACACGGGGGTTGGCCGCAATGCAGTCCAGTTTATCACCCTCCAAGGCACAATGGAAATAGAATGTTTTATCGTCTGTGCGAGCCAGCGACAAGGGTACACCATAGGGTGTGCCATCGGGTCGCACGAAACTGACGGTAATATACGGTGCCTTGTCTAATACCTCCAGTGCGAAGGCGGCATCCATCTCTCTACTTGCTTTTCTCATTATTCAATATTTAATGTCATTCTGATGTGAGGGATGCCGTCGAGCATGAAGGTGTCGGATGACTGTCTGAAACCGACACTTTCATAGAAGCCTTTGGCATACTCCTGTGCCTCAATGTCTATAAGCTTTGCATCGAAATGCTCTTTTGCTGCATCAATGGCATAGAGCATGATCAGCTTGCCATACCCTTTGCCTCGTTCAGTGGTGATAACTCTGCCGATGGATATTCCCTTCATGTGAGTACCAGCAGGACAGACACGAGCCAAGGCAACCACTTTGTCTGCAACAGTGAGCCAAAGATGAATGGACTTCTGGTCATCATTGTCCATATCCTGATAGACGCAATCCTGCTCTACAACGAATACCTCACTACGCACCCTCAGTAGTTCGTACAATTCATCTACCGTCAACTCCTTGAACGATTTCTTGTGCAATACTATTTCTTGCTTGATGCTCATTTCTTTTCTTTAGCTTTCCTTGCAAACTCGAATAGTGACTCTGGCAGATGGCAGTAGCCTGTAGGATTCTTGTCGAGATAGTCCTGATGATACTCTTCGGCTGAAGAGAATTTCTGCAACGGAAGCTTTTCTACTGCCAAAGGCTGCTGATACTTCTTCTGCTCTTCGGCAAACACCTTTTCGATGACAGGCAAATCCTCGTCACTGGTATAGTAGATGCCAGTACGGTAACGGGTTCCTTCGTCATGTCCCTGCTTGTTGAGACTTGTCGGGTCGATGGCCTTGAAGAACATCTGAAGTAGGAATTCAAGGCTGACCACATCGGGATTGTATTTCACATGTACTGTCTCGGCATAGCCCGTCGTGTCAGTATAGACCTCCTTGTACGAAGGATCCGCAGTATGACCGTTGGCAAATCCCACCTCAGTTTCCACCACACCCTCTATCTGTTTGAAGTAATGCTCTGTTCCCCAGAAGCAGCCACCAGCAAGAAAGATGTCTTTGCCTTCCTTTATCTCTAATATGCCGTCAACCTCATGTTCAATGAATGGACCTGCCTTGCATTCGAGCAAAACGGCGGGTGTAAGGCACTCCAAACCATGCCAGACATTCTTGGGGATGTCAACACCGTATGTCCCGCTCTCCTGACTGATAACGCAGGATGCGAGTATCTTTCCATTGTCCTTATAGGTCGTCACTCTGACCTTGCCCTTCAGAATCACAAAGGTCTCGTCCTTATCAGGATGGTGATGCACAGGGATAAATGTACCAGGTTCCAAAGCATTGAGGAAACGGTGGCACTTGTCCTGAAGGCTCTCGTGGAAGTTGTAGTTCATACGCAGTCGGGGCGGCTGCTTCGCCTGCTCCACTACCTCACTGATTAGTTGGTCGTCTATTATCTTCATTATTACTTATTTTATTGGGTCTGAACAATATTCTCTGCGGCCACAATCCTTGCAGAACTTGCCAATCCACACGTTATCGAACTGTTCGATGGCTGCTTCAAGCATTTCAGGGTCATCGGTCAGGATGCCAGCCTCAAAGTTCCGTTTCTTAGGCGATTTCATGCCCATGCCTGCACCTGTCAGATTCGCTGAGCCGACGTAGGTAATGGTACTGTCGATGATGATGAGCTTGAAATGGACTCTCGGACATAGCACACGCTCCATACCGTCATAGAGGATAGGATGCTTCTCGTGATCCTCCCGCCATGCCGTTCCAGGTTCTTTGGCATGAATCAGCCTGACCTCCACGCCTTTCTTTAGCAAGGAAGCAACGAGTGCAAGGAATGGTTTGTCATCGACATACAAATCCTTGATGTCCGCCGTTCCAATCCACACCGTCTGCTTGGCCTTACCCACCAATGACAGGACTTCTTTGTAGTGGTTCTCGTCTGCTATGTATTTTATACAACTCATCTATTGTTTGTTCTGCTTCTTCCTTTGTTCACGGGTTTCTTCATTCTCCCAAAGGTCCACAGCAATGTCAGTTAATTCTTTAGGCATGACATTCCCACTTGTCTGAATATCTGCCCAAGAGCATAACTCAGCATACTTCTCATCAATTACCATATCTGTCGGTGGCCCGATGGGACTGTCTTCGCTGTAATAGAGGTGCCGTCCAGAATGAATCAGTTCGTCAGCATCTACGTCAGGCTCACCGAGCTGATCCCATATTTCCTCATTGATTTCATAAAGATCATAATCCCCTCTCCACGATGTCTGTGCCGTATAGAGGTTGCGTTCTTCGTCATAACAGGCTTTCCAACCCAATCCTTTCTTGAATTGCATCATACCTTTACAGTTTTTCTACTATTTCCAAAATATCCTCTATTCTATCAATGATGAAGTTTGCTCCGGCTTTTTCAAGCTCTTCTCTCGATCCGTTGCCCCATGTCACGCCACAAGTCTGGGCTCCTGCATTGGCTCCCATGAGAATGTCTACAGCCATATCGCCGACAACCAAAGTCTTGTTAGCTTCGAAGTGCAAAGCCTTAAGCGTGTTGAGAACTGGCTCGGGATTCGGCTTGGCTTTTTCTACATCGTCTGCACCAATCAGAAAGGAGATGCAGTCTGCAATTCCCATGTCATGAGTCAGCTCTATAAGAGAATTGCGAGAACGTGAAGAGGCAATAGTGGGCGTGTAGCCCTGTTCTTTTAGGGCAGACAAGGTTGCTACGACACCTGGAAATGCTTCTGGCTTGATGGTCAGCAGGTTTTCATTGAAGATTCTCCGATAGGTCTCAGCACATCGTGGAAGAAACGATTCCTGCAGATCAGGAAACATCGTCTTGAAGCATCCCGCCAGCGGCAGTCCTATCGTTGATGCACATTCATCTTCGCTACGATAAGGCAGTTGCAGCTCATTGATGGTCATCTGCATCGTGGTTACGATATTCCTTCTGGTATTGCCCAATGTACCGTCAAAATCGAATATAATCAGCCCTTTACTCATCGCTTATTCATTTTTATCTAAGTAATCATATAAATTAATTGTTCCAGCATCGCTTTTGACATCAAGGGTAGGAACATACTCTTCCATCCTTGTAGTGCCATTGGCTTTGTCCGTCACTGCCACATGAGCAAAATAACGTGGCTATCAGTATGAATGAAAAATCGATATGTTTCATTATAAAATATGCATAATACCTAAATTCACTTAAAACTATTTGCAAATTTAGTGATAATTACGGAATTATCGCTAAATTTGCACCAAGATTTAGCATTGTTTATCAAGTTATCCAACAAAAACAGAACTGACATGAAGATGAGAAAGACTATTTTGGCCGCTCTTATGCTAATGGCATTGACGGCATGTAACGAGAAAAAAGAAGCGTCGAAGGATGTAGTGTCTTTTGACGAAGTGCTGACAACACGCAGAAGCGTCCGCAGTTACGATGCCTCGAAGAAGATCTCTGAGGCCGAGGTTCGTGAGCTTCTGACGGCCGCGCAAGAGGCTCCGTCGTGGGCCAATCAGCAACCTACAAAATATTATGTGGCTATCAGCGAAGAGAAACTGGCCGCCGTTCAGGATCTGGTGGGAGGCAACAAGGAGCGAATCAAGGATGCCCCTGTCCTAATAGTCTCAACGTTCGAGAGAGGCAAGTCGGGCTTCTTCCAAGGGAACGAGACCAACGAAGTGGGCGACGGATGGGGCGCTTATGATAATGGCCTGAGCAACTGCTACATGATATTAAAGGCTCGCGCAATGGGCTTCGATACGCTCATCATGGGTATGCGTGACGCTGACGGATTACGACAGCTCTTCAACATCCCCGAAAGCGAGACGATAATGGCGGTTATATCTTTGGGCTACAGAGCTGGAGAGCCTAATCGCCCTGAAAGAAGGCCATTGGACGACATTGTAAAATTCTTCTGATGAACAAAAGATAGGGTTATGATTAGACTCAATAACAACATCGAAATGCTGATCCACGGGCCTGTGAAGGACTGTGTAAAGGATACCTGGAAGGTGATGGAGGACTATGTGTGTCAGGGCAAGGTAAAGTCCATTGGTGTGAGGAACCTGCGCTCAAACGTTCTTAACGACCCCGAAACGTTCCCATGGTAATCATATTTTAATAGTTAGAAAGAAGTTGAAATAGATTATGAAGAAAACAAATATCATCATTGCCGTTTCAGCCATATTAATGCTTATGGCAAGTATTCCTGCATTTGCTCAGGAAGAAAACGGTGAGCACCAGTTTTCAAGCGGTGAGGACCAGCTTTCGAACGGATTTCAAAAGTTCAACGTAAGGGAGGACTTCACAGAGAACGGTTTCCAATGGTTCCACGATGCAGAATTGCTTGCGGCTGGCGACAAAGAGAAAAGCAATGCCATGACCATTGGCTGGGGTGGCATCGGAACACTTTGGGGACGCACAGCCCTAACTGTTTATGTCGCTGAGAAGCGCTATACCAAAGAGTTCATGGATAAGACAGAATACTTTACCGTGATGGCTTTTGACGTGAAGGACAGTAAGGTGCTGAACTACATGGGAACGAAGAGCGGACGCGACGGCGACAAGGCTCAGGCTTTGGGACTTCACACAGCCTATACTGCCAACGGAACACCTTATTACACTGAGGCAACAATGGTGATAGAGTGCAAGATTATGTATGCAGCACCCTTTGATCCCCAGTATTTCAAGAGCGATGCTCCCAAGAATATGTATGCCAACTTCCCCGCTGGCATTCACTCCATGTATATAGGTGAGGTTGTTAACGCTTGGAAAAAATGATTCAACAAGTTGAGATAATGCTAAAGCCCAAATCTCGTGGTTTCCATTTGGTGACCAGTGAGATTCTGAGTCAGCTGCCTAAGTTACCAAAGACAGGCATCGTCAATATATTCTGCAAGCATACAAGTTGTGGACTGAGCATCAATGAGAATGCAGATCCCGATGTACGAGTGGATATGGAAACCATTTTCAACCGCCTTGTGCCAGAGAACCGACCAGAGTATGAGCATACACTGGAGGGTGCTGATGACATGCCTGCTCACGCCAAGTCTACATTAAGTGGAGTAAGCCTGACCATCCCTATTACCGATGGACGTTTGAACATGGGGACCTGGCAAGGAATCTACTTCTGCGAGTACCGGAATTATGGTGGAGCAAGAAAACTGGTCGTAACAATCATAGGAGAGTAATATGACTAATAAGTGACCACGAACAATGAGAAAAACAAGAAAAGAAGACATTCAGCGGATCTTAGAGCTGTTGCATCAGGTGAACATGGTGCATCACGTGATACGCCCGGACCTGTTCAAACCGTACACTACCAAATATAACGAGCAGGAACTGGAAGCGATGCTCGACGATGACAGTAAGCCCATCTTTGTCTATGACGATGGGATGGTGTTGGGCTATGCTTTCTGTCAGATTACAGAGGTCAGAGACAACCAGCTGTTAGAGGACATCAAGACACTCTATATCGACGATATCTGTGTGGATGAGAATGCCCGTGGCCGACACATAGGAAAGGCGCTATACGAATACGTCCGCGACTATGCGAAGTCCATTGGCTGCAACAACATCACCCTGAACGTGTGGGAGGGAAACGAACCTGCATTGCATTTCTATCGTAATATGGGCATGCAAGTGCAAAAAACAACGATGGAGGTGATCCTGAAATAGGAAGAATTCATTCCTACCTACCGAGCACTTCACGTTCAAAGAAGTCGAGGAAGAAGAGCCAGTTGGGACCTGCCTCATGACCGCCGTGGTGCTGACGATAGGTGAGGCGTCCATCCATCAGGCCGTTGTCCATGCCTGGGAAAAGGTCGGTACCCACGCCTTTATAGCCGAGCAGCTCATAGACGGGTGAGGCCTTGGAGGCAGATATGAACGAGCCTACGACATCCTGCCATTTGTCACCGTTCCAACTACCAGTAGAGATGAAGCAGGCGCGTGGGGCGCAGAGGGCGATGAGCTCGTGCTGGTCGACTGGCAGGTCGTTTTCCGTCAGAGGTTCTGTTCCGTATTTGATCAGGTTGCCACACACCCAGTGGTACTCTTCGCTGGAGACAATGTTTCCGATGCTCTCACCACAGTCGCGGCGCCAGCCTGCTGCACCGGCCTTACCTGACGAGGCGATGAATCCGGCAGCGATACGTGGCTCGAAGGCCATTGCCACGAGTGAAGCCTTACCATAGCGTGAAACACCCTCAATGGCGCACTTGGTAGCATCGAAGGATTTGTCGGTCTCAATGTAGTCAATCAACCGTGACAGGCCCCAGCCCCATGCACGAAGTGAACCCCAGTCGGCAGGCTGGCGGTGCTCACCCTTGTTGCAGAGACCGATGATACCGTTGGTCAGCCCTGACCCTGAATCGGCCTGGATGGACGAGGGGTTGATGGTGGCAGCAGCCCAGCCGCGTTCTATCACCATCTGCTTCCACGATACACCTCCGCCAAAACTGCGAAGAGGGTCACCGCCTCCAAATCCGAACTCGATGATGACAGGCAGGTTCTGTTTACCTTCGGGATAGACCACATTGGCCTCAATCTCAACCGTTATGGATGGATAACTGGAGTTATCGACCACACCTTTCAAAAAACGGATGACCACGGGCGTTCCTGCGAAGTCCTTTTTCTCCTCGTGGGTGACCTCCCACTTCACGTTGGGTACATTGGCAGGAATATGACCATAGACATTGTCCTCGAACAGGCGAACAATCTCCGGACGACGCACCTTGTACCACATCTTGGCGCTGGTGACCTGCTTGCCGTTTTCAGTGACCAGCGGATCGGGATAGATGGGGTAGGGGTTTGCTGTCAGCTCGTCATAGTTGGGATGCTTGCTCTCGTCCTTGCTGTTGGGCTGGCGACCTTCACGGGGCTGTCCGACTCCTACTTTAGCCAGCATGTCGGCATAATCGACTGCCGTAATCCTGCGAAGGCTATCCAGATTCGGACGGTTTCTGCCTCCGAACATGAGCGGTTGGAGCTGGGAGGACTGTCTGGCTTGTTGGGATGACTGAGTTTGTGCCGTTATTGTCATGGGCACGATCAGTATGCAGAAAAGAACGAATTTTTTCATAAAACTATCTTGATAATCATTGTTAATTCTGGCTACAAAGATAGTGATAATTCCGTAATATCTCGCCCTTTCATCACATTTTCACGCAAAATATCCCAGAAATTTGGAGGGCTTCGTTGTTTTTTGTACTTTTGTAGCGTCAAACGATGGAACAGCGGGAGCATCTGCGGAGTGACAGCTGTCCATTCCTAATATGAAACGTATAAGAATCTTGAAATGTATAAGACCCGTAATTTACCCAACACACGCATTGACGTGGTCGATGCCTTGCGAGGAATCGCTGTGGCCGGCATCATACTGTATCACTCCGTTGAGCACTTTAATATATTTACGCAGGAGACCATTATCCGTGCGCTGCCCTCTGACCAGACAGTGGCCGACGTGCTGGCGTGGCTGCTCTCTGGCAAGATGTACGGCATCTTTGCCATGCTCTTCGGACTGAGTTTTTTCATCATGAACGACAACCAGCAGCAGAAGGGCAAATGCTTCTCTGGACGCTTCGCCTGGCGCATGTGTCTGCTCTATATGTTTGGAATAGTCAATGTGGCATTCTACGATGGCGACATACTGATGCTCTATGCCTGCTATGGCCTGCTGCTTATTCCCATAAGTTATCTGCCGTCAAAGGCGGTGTGGTGCATCATAGGTCTGCTCGCCATCCAGCCGGTGGAACTGTTTTGCCTGCTGACGGGCTATGAGATTGACCATACCCGCTTCTATGAACTGTCTGGGATTATCAACAGTGCACACGAACATGGGACGTTTTGGGAGAACACCCTCACTAACCTGAGATACGGGTTTGAGGTGAACCTGCGCTTCAACGTGTTCAGCGGTCGACTGACGCAGCTGCTCTGCCTCTTCATCCTCGGTATGCAGTTAGGCCGCCAGCGATTGTTCTACAACGAGGGGCGCAACCTGCAGATCTGGCATACCATTCTGTTCTGTTCGGTCCCCGGCACTCTTTCGCTGATATTCGCAGATTACGGCGAACTGGAAGGTTGGCTCAGGCCTATCAACAACCTCATTATCCTCCTGATGATTGTCTCGGCTGTGGTCTCGGCGTGGTATGCCTTTGAGGGCTTCCGCCGTGTGCTCCATCATCTGTGCATCTTCGGTCGCATGAGTCTCACCAACTATCTGTTGCAGTCTGTCATCGGCTGTGCCATCTTCTGCGGCTATGGTCTCGCCTGCTATTACAAACTGGGCATCACCTACGCTGTGATGGTTGGTGCGGCGATGGTTATCGTGCAATACCTCTTTGCCCGCTTCTGGTTTAGCAGTCATCAGCGCGGTCCGCTGGAGGGATTATGGCGCAAACTCACTTGGATATAGAATGCAAATAAGGAATAAAATATGGCACAGAAGGAAACTGAAAGCATACTATTACGTCCTTGGCTGGATAGTGATGCAGAGGCCCTGTTTAAATACGCTAGTGACCCAGAAGTCGGACCTCGTGCCGGATGGCCGCCACACAAGTCGGTGGAGGAGAGTCTGGAGATTATCCGAACCGTCTTTCGTTCAGAGGGAATGTGGGCTGTGATATGGAAAGAGACCGGCGAGGCCATTGGCTGTGTGGGCTATCTTCCTGCATCATCATCGAACCTGAAGATCTCCGAAGACCATGCGGAGGTGGGTTATTGGATAGCCCGTCCGTATTGGGGAAAAGGCATCTGTACAGAGGCCCTTCAGATGGTTATCGACTATTGTTTCAATGAAAAGGGCTTCACTGTACTCTGGGGTGACTATTTTCCTTCAAACCCTGCTTCTGGCCGCGTGATGGAGAAATGCGGATTCGTGGATACTGGCGAGGAAACTCTCTGCCCCAATCTGGAAGTCGGCTCAGACCGTCCTGTAAAAGTGATGCAATTAAAGAAATAGATATATAGTTTGTAATTATGAAGAAGCTGTTTGTTTTTATGTTTGCCACCGTGTTTATAATTGGTTCTATGCAGAGCAAAGTGGCAGAGCCGGGAGGTGGCAGTAAGCATTCTAAAGCCTATATCCGCCAGCGCATCGACACTATCTACAAGGGTGTTGGTAAGTCGACCTATGATAGTGAGGGTAATGAGGTGAGTTATATCCGCAATCCCTTCAACCGCGACAGCGCCTATTGCTCGCAGCGTTATTATGCGCTGATGCAGGAGGCTCTGCAGATCTGCGATGAGACAGGTGATATCTTGTACGATTACGACTATTGGGTGTGTGGACAGGATTTCTCTGACGACTGGAGCTGTAAGGTGTCAAAGATCTATGAGATCACCGACTCGACTGCTCTCGTGGATCTGAGCATTCATAACTTCGACGATACGGAGACCACCATTGCCCTCCGCTTCGAGCGCGACGATTGGTATATCGATGACTTCTCTCCCTCGAAAGATGGCAATGACGATAAGAAATACCTGCGGGATACGATCCGTGAGGGCTTGAAAACCCGTGAGAAGGCCAAGGCACTTGTCGGCTATTGGGGCTGGGTGGGCGACGATTGTCCTGAGCTGCTGCTTCGTCTGGAGATGACCGATAAGGGATTGGAGGTCACTGAGTGTAACATCTATCGCCTCTATGGTTTCGATAAAGCGAAAGCAACCTTCAACGGCACAGACCTCTCTGTCGATGAACTCGAATATGACGAGGAGGCTATGGAGCTCAAGTGGGAGTTTCATTTCGATGGTCGTTTAGACAATAATGGGGATCTGACAGGCGACTGTCGTATCAGGCATCCGCTGGCCAGCAGGAATTACGAAGGTCCTCTAACCCTACGAAAGGGATATTTCAAATATGATGATAGCGTGCAGAAATAAGTAAACAAATGAACTTTGCATTGCAACTTTTTGCCGCTGAATGACGTCTAACAGACAGATACTTTTAAAATAGAACGATTATGATACTATCAACAACCCCACAGATTGAAGGTCATCCCATCCGTGAATACAAGGGAGTGGTGACAGGTGAAACCATTATTGGAGCTAACATGTTCAAGGACTTTTTAGCTGGTATCCGAGACATTGTAGGTGGACGCTCAGGCAGTTATGAGAAAGTGCTTATCGAGGCCAAAGACACCTCTATGCAAGAGATGATGCAACGCGCACAAGCACTTGGTGCCAATGCCGTAGTAGGTATCGATATTGACTATGAGACTATTGGAGCCAATGGTTCCATGCTTATGGTTGCCACCAGCGGAACCGCTGTCGTAATCTGACATGGATTGTCAGAATGATTCCTGGAGTCAAGAAAGTATTATAGCATACGATTACCATTCATCTCAGTTTTTTTATATTATTACAGAATTATTCATGAAAAAAGAGATAAATCCACAAGAGAGTATCCGTGCAAATGCATTCAGTTTGTGGATGTCTTCTCCTATGCCAATGGTTACATTGATGAAAACATTTGATGTAAGTCGTTTGTTGAAGGTTAGCAGGCGTACGGGCATAAAATTCAATACGCTGATGTGTTGGTGTATAGGCAAGGCGGCAAAAGACATCGAAGAGTTTTATATATTGCCAGAAGTGCAAAGGGTAGGCGATGGCACTTCGGGAATCCAAGGCAAACTGTTCCAATTCGATAAGCTTGCTATTAACGTAATTGTAGAAGACAGTAAAGGAGATATCAACTCTTGTGATATTCCCTATTCCGATGATATACAAAAGTTTAGTATTGATTATCAGACGCTTACTGCTCAAACAGCCAATGAATGTAAAAGTAGTTGCCTTGAAGATCACATGATTATCGGAACATCAACTCTCGTGCAGACAGAACTTGACTGTATAGTAAACCAATACAGTGGCAAATACAATAATCCATTTTTAGCCTGGGCCAGGTATCGAAAAGGCCTATTCAAGACCACCCTGCCAGTTTCTTTCCAATTCCATCATGTTCAGATGGATGGCGGACATGCAGTTAGGTTCCTTCAGCGTTTGCAAGATGAAATCAATCAATTGAAAATTCATGAATCATCCCATCTGTGAGTGCAAAAGGATTTGCCTGGGACATCAGAAGGCATCCATCAAAAACTGAACACAAACGGCTTTGCTGACGTAGATGTCTTTGTGTGTATTGGTTAACATACCCGTCTGCTGGTCACGCCGGAATACTTGAATCTTATCGCTGTCACGACAACAACAGAGCAGATACTTGCCATTGGGCGTAATGTTGAACTGGCGGGGATGGGCTGCTGCAGGCTGATAACCTATACGTGTCAAGAGTCCTGTTTGGGTATCGACGGCGAATATGGCAATACCCTCGGCCTTCAAACGGTTGCTGGAATAGAGAAACCTGCCGTCTGGACTCAGATGAATGTCAGCTCCTCCTCGTGCCCCGACGCTGTCGGAGACGATTTCCTGTAGCTTCTCCAGTCGTCCTTGCGTGTATCTGAACACTGTCACATTGCCTGACAGTTCGCTCATCAGATAGGCGAACATGCCGTTTTTACTAAATATCAGATGACGTGGCCCTGAGCTGGCACTGACATTGGCTGCCACATTGTTGGCAACCACTTTTTGGCCGTTCAAGTGATAAGACAAAATTCTGTCGGCACTGAAATCCGTTGCCAGTACATATTTCCCATCGGGTGTGAAACAGGCGCAATGCACATGTGGCAAATTTTGTCTCGTCAGGTCTGGGCCGCCTGTGGAGCCGAGGAATCGAATGGAGAGTTCCGGTTTGGTTTTCTGCTGATTCAGGCTGAACACGCTCATCGAGCCGCCTGAGTAGTTAGCTGTGAGAACCGTCTTTCCGTTGGTGGCTACATAACAGGGATCGCCACCCATTACAGGAACCGTACTCGTCAACTGCATATAGCCAGTACGGGGATTCAGACTAATGGTATTGAGTGAGGCTTCTTCATCGTTTGTCTCACTGACGGCATACACCAGTCGCCCGTCATGAGAGATGGTTAGATACGACGGATTCTTCAACGCCAGAGAGTTCAAAGCCTTCGTTTCTCCTGTCTCTTGATTAAAGGAATAGGAATAGATGCCTTTACTTTCGCCGTCGGTATATGTGCCGACGAGCATCATCACTCTTTCTTGTGCCTGCATAAAACAGGCAGACACTATCATTAGGATCAAAATCTTCAGCCTCATCTGGTTTTTGCTGTCAATCGTTGAATATGGTCTTTCAGGATTTTGTAGGCGGGGAACGGCATAGAACCGTGGTCGTAGCCCTGCATCTCGTAAATAGTCACGTCGGGGTGGCCTACGAGCTTGAGCATGCGCCAAAAGTAAGCCTGCTCCTCATAGCGGCCGAATAGCTCCAACTCGCGATCACCCGAGATGATGACGATGGGTGGCGCGTCAGGACGGATGTAAGTGAGCGGGGCGTACTGATCGATGGTTGCCTGTAAGGGAGGAATACCCTGTAGTTTGCGGATGTTGTAGTGGGTGATGCACTGTCCGCTGAAAGGCACTAAGGCTGCCAGTGAGTCGGCATCGACACCATATTTGGCGAGCCACTTCTTATCCAGTCCAATCATGTCGAGTAGGTAGCCTCCGGCAGAGTGTCCGGCTACGAAGATCTTGCTTCGACTGCCACCGTATTTACCAATGTTCTTGTAAGTCCAGGCCACAGCAGCAGCTGCGTCATCTAAAATGTCATCGATTTTTGCCTTTGGCAGAAGGCGATAATTGGGTGCGACAATCACCAGACCACTATTCTTCAGCTGCGGGTCAATGTGCTTGCTGCCGCCCTCAATACCGCCGCCGTGGAACCAGATGACCACGGGCACGTCGTTCTGGTCGGTGGGGTAATAGACATCGAGTTTGCAGCGTTCTTGTGCGTAAGCATCATCCGACTCAGCGTAAGGGATGTCGTTCTCCTCTCGATATTGGGCCATGGCAATGGTCGGAAGCAGTAGAAATGCGAGGATTGCGGTAATTGTCTGTTTCATATGCTTGGTGTCTTTAAATCAGAGAGAATGCCACGTCCATCATATGGGTGAAGGTGGTCTGACGCTCTTCAGCCGTGGTGACCTCTCCAGTGATGATGTGGTCGGAGACGGTGCATATGGCGAGTGCCTGCTTTCCGGCTCTGGCAGCGTTCATGTATAGGCCTGCAATCTCCATCTCCACGGCGAGTACGCCCATGGCGATCCATTTGTCGTTGTGGGCATTCTCTGTATAGAAAGTGTCGCTGGTGAGCACGTTGCCTACACGGTAACGGTAACCCAGGCGGTCGCATGTGTCAGCGGCTCGGCGCATCAAGTCGAAGTTAGCAATGGGTGCAAAGGTGCCGGGAAGTTCATATTGGGATGCATAATTGGAATTGGTGCAGGCACCCTGAGCGATGACGAGATCGCCTACGTGCAGATCTTCCTGAATGGAGCCAGCTGATCCAACGCGGATGATGGTCTTCACATCGTAGAAGTTGTAGAGTTCGTAGGTGTAGATACCGATGGAGGGTATGCCCATGCCGTGACCCATGACGCTGACACGCTTACCCTGATAAGTGCCCGTAAAGCCGAGCATACCGCGTACATTATTAAATTGGACAGGCGCTTCGAGGAATCTCTCGGCCATGAGTTTTGCGCGCAGGGGATCACCTGCCATAATCACTGTTTCGGCGATTTCGCCGTGTTGGGCTCCGATGTGTGGAGTAGGGGTCTTGGACTGTTTCATAAGTTATCTGATAAATAATAGTTCACGGTATTTGGGAAGCGACCAAAGGCCATCTTCGACAATCATCTCCAGATGGTCGATCTCATAACGTATGGCATCCATCTTGGGGCATACGCTGTCGTGATAGGCGATGGCCCGTTCGTGGATGTTATAGATGCGGTTGGCTATACGGCGGGCTTCCGTCAGTTCTTCAACCAGCAGCTCGATGCGCTCCGTGCGTTCTGCAATCTCCCGGATAAGCTTCATGTTGCGGTCAGAGAGACGGTTCGCCTCATCTTCTGGGAAAACATCCTTCATGCCCTGCACATTCTTGATGAGCTGGCTCTGATAGTGTGTAGCGACAGGGATGATGTGGTTCATCGACAGGTCGCCCATGACGCGGGCCTCTATTTGGACGGTCTTCACGTAGGTCTCCCATTTCACTTCGTTGCGGGCTTCTAGCTCCTTGTGATTCATGACTTTTGTCGATTCGAACATCGTGACGCTCGACTCGTCGAGGTAATGCTCGTAGATGACGGGGCAGGATTTTTCGACATCGAGTCCGCGTTGGGCAGCTTCGCGAACCCATTCGTCGCTGTAACCGTTGCCGTCAAAGCGGATGGGCTTAGATGTCTTGATGTCTTCGCGGAGCACGTCGATAATGGCGTGGAACTTGGGCGTGTGGCCTGAACCCTTTGAGTACTCTGAATGCTCAGAGTATTCGGAGATCTTCTGATCCACACGTTGCTTGAAATTCTGTAGGGCTTCGGCCACAGCAGAGTTTAGGGCAATCATGGCTGAAGCGCAGTTGGCTGACGAGCCTGGGGCACGGAACTCGAATCGGTTGCCTGTGAAGGCAAAGGGTGACGTGCGGTTACGGTCGGTATTGTCAATGATGAGGTCAGGTATCTGCGGGATGTCAATCTCCATGCCCTGCTTGCCTGTCAGTGTGAGCAGACCCTGCTTGTCGCTCTGCTCGATATGGTCGAGAAGCTCGGTGAGTTGTTTACCGAGGAAGGAGCTGATGATGGCGGGAGGTGCTTCATTGCCCCCAAGACGGTGAGCGTTGGTGGCACTCATGATGCTGGCCTTGAGCAGACCATTGTGGCGATAGACAGCCATCAGGGTTTCGACGATGAAAGTGACAAAGCGTAAATTTTCCTCAGGCGTCTTGCCTGGTGCATAGAGGAGTACATCGTTCTCGCCTTTCGAATGACCGGCGGTAGAGCGTTCGGCTGTCAGGCTCCAGTTGTTGTGCTTGCCAGAGCCGTTGATGCCGTCGAAGGGCTTCTCGTGAAGCAGTACGCGGAAACCATGGTTGCGCGCCACGCGTTTCATCAGCGACATGAGCAGCATGTTATGGTCGACAGCAAGGTTGCACTCCTCGTAAATCGGCGCAAGTTCGAACTGGTTGGGAGCCACTTCGTTGTGACGTGTCTTGCAAGGGATGGAGAGCTCAAGCGCCTGTATTTCCAGATCCTTCATGAAGGCCTGAACACGGTCAGGGATGGTACCGAAGTAGTGGTCGTCCATCTGCTGGTTCTTGGCACTCTCGTGCCCCATGAGCGTACGTCCTGTCATGACCAGGTCGGGCCGGGCAGAGTAGAGGCCTTCATCGACAAGGAAATACTCTTGTTCCCATCCAAGGTTCACTCTGACCTTCTTTACGTCCTCGTAGAAATAGTGGCAGACGTCGGTGGCGGCTTTGTTCAGCGCATGGAGCGAACGGAGCAGTGGGGCCTTGTAGTCGAGGGCCTCGCCGGTATACGAAATGAAGATCGTGGGGATACAGAGTGTGTCGTCGATAATGAACACAGGCGAAGTGGGATCCCAGGCAGAGTATCCTCGGGCCTCGAAGGTGTTGCGGATGCCGCCGCTGGGGAATGACGAAGCATCGGGCTCCTGTTGCACAAGGAGCTTGCCGCTGAAGTTCTCGACCATACCGCCCTTGCCGTCGTGTTCCACAAAGGCGTCGTGCTTCTCGGCCGTCCCCTCGGTGAGGGGCTGGAACCAGTGTGTGTAGTGGGTAGCCCCCATCTCCTGGGCCCATTGCTTCATGCCGGATGCAACGGCATCTGCAATCGAACGGTCGAGTCGGGCGCCATTGTCGATGACATCAATGAGTTTGTAATACACGTCGGCCGGCAGATATTTGAACATCTTCTGGCGGTTGAACACATACTTACCAAAGTACTCAGAGGGACGCTCGGCGGGTACCGGAACCTCGACAGCCTTCTTTTTGAAGGCTTCCTCTACAACTTGGAATCGAAGTTGATTTGACATATTCTTTTAGTTTTGAATTTTTCGGTTTGAACTGCCTGTCTTCAGTCAATGAAGCGGCGCAGGATATCTGTATAGTTCTCGATACGGCGGTCGCGCAGGAAGGGCCACCAGCGGCGGACTTGCTCCGAGTGGTCGATGTCGAGCTCGACGATAATGCTCTCTTCCTCGTCGGTGCCGGCCTCGTAGATAAGTTCTCCTTGAGGACCTGCAACGAAAGAGGATCCCCAGAACTGTATACCATTGGTTTGTCCAGAAGGGTCGGTCTCAAAGCCAACACGGTTGACGGTAACGACGGGCAAGCCATTGGCGACGGCATGACCCCGTTGAACGGTCTGCCAAGCCGCGCGCTGACGTTGTTGCTCCTCGGGCGTGTCGCTCGACTCGTAACCGATAGCGGTGGGGTAGATGAGCATTTCTGCACCCTGAAGGGCCATCAGACGGGCAGCCTCAGGATACCACTGATCCCAGCAAACCATCACACCGAGACGTCCCACTGAGGTCTGAATCGGATGGAAACCGAGGTCGCCGGGCGTAAAGTAGAATTTTTCGTAGTAGGCAGGATCATCGGGGATATGCATCTTGCGATAGATGCCTGCGATGGAACCATCCTTCTCCAGAACAACGGCTGTATTATGGTAGAGACCAGGTGCCCGTTTCTCGAAAAGCGAGGTGACGATGACCACACCGAACTGTCTGGCCAGCTCTCCGAAGAATTGGGTCGAGGGCCCGGGAATAGTCTCTGCGAGGTCAAAGTTGTTCACGTCTTCCGTCTGGCAGAAGTAGAGTGAGTTGTGCAGCTCCTGAAGTACGATGAGCTGTGCACCCCGATTGGCAAGGTCACTGATACCTTCGGCTAGCCGGAGCAGATTGTCCTTTGTGTCGGCCGTGTTATGTTGTTGCAGGAATCCGATCTTTAGTTCTCTCATATCTTGATTTATCATTTATCATTCATCATTCAGGCCGCAGGCCATTGGAAATTGCATCGTGCAGCAGTGGAGTGATCCATGCTGTCTGATGATGCTTCTACAATCGATGCCGATGATCTCCCTCTGGGGAAATGCCTTGCCGATTAAATGGAGAGCTTCGGCATCGAGGTCGGGTTGCGCATAGGTGGGACAGAGCACGGCACCGTTGACGACCAGGAAGTTGGCATATGTGGCAGGCAGCCTTTCTTCTCTCTCATAAATAGGACGAGGCATCGGCAACTTCAGGAGCCGATAGGGCTTTCCGTCGCGTGTGCGTAAGGTCTTCAGCTGCTCTTCCATCAGGTGCAGGTCTGCGAATTGCTCATCACATGGATCGTCGCAACCTATATATAATAAGGTGTTATCGGGGCAGATGCGCACCAAGGTGTCGATGTGCCCGTCTGTGTCGTCGCCTGTCAGGTTACCGTAGTCTATCCAGATGATGCGCTCGGCACAGAGTTCCTTTTTCAACCTCTGCTCAATCTCTGACTTTGTCATTGGCTGGTTCCTGTTGGGAGCCAGCAGACAACCAGAGGTCGTGAAGACGGTGCCTTGGCCATCGCTTTCGATGGATCCGCCTTCGAGCACAAAGTCCAGACAATCGATGTATTCGCCCTTAACCTTACCTTCATCGTAGAGGCGGCGGTTGATGGCATTGTCGAGTTCCGAAGGAAATTTCGCGCCCCATCCGTTAAAACAGAAGTCGAGCAGACGGGCATGACCAGCATCGTCGACAAGTGTGATGAACCCATGGTCGCGCGCCCAAGTATCGTTTGAAGGCTTACCCACAATCAGCAAGTGCTCACGCTTGGAGATTTCATGGGCTATTTCTTCGTAGGTGGCGGTGATTTCATCAAGGAGGGGTGCCCAGTCTGTACCTGCGTGCGGCCATGTCAGCTGCACACCCCATTGAGGTTCCCACTCGGCAGGTAAACGCCATCTGGGCGATTGTCGTTTGCTGTCAAAACTCATTTTTTCGCCGTTTTCGCTGCAAAGATACAAAAAAATAGGTAATTGCTGATTGTGAATAGGATATTTTTTGTAATTTTGCACAAACAATAGCTATGTTAGAGGTTAAAGACGCGACAATTGCCGTTGGAGGTAGGACGTTGGCCAAAGGACTATCCTTTGTAGCCAGAGACGGACAACTGACTTGTATCACAGGGCCTGAGGCGAGTGGCAAGACCACGCTCTTGCGGACACTTATGGGTTTTCTGCCAGTTGAGGATGGCTTCGTCAGTGTGGACGGAGAGTTGCTGACAACTCATTCTGCACACGCTTTCCGAACTTTCATGCTCTATCTCCCCCAAAAGATCGGCATGCTGGCTCATCAGTTGTATGAGCCGGATCCGGTGGAGCCAGAACCAGAGACGTATGCCGTTTGGAACAGTCTGTTGCCGACAATCGTACCTGAACAGGAGCCGGAGCCGCTCAGCGGTGAGGAAATCATCGAGTTAACAGAGAAGACGATGGCAGAGGCAGCAGACAAGTCCATAGTGATAGCCGATGAGCCAACTGCCAGTCTTACACCAGAACTGACGATACGCATGATAGAACTGCTTCGCCAACAAGCCCAAGCTGGCAAAACGGTGCTCATAGCCAGCAGGAAACCTCAGGTCATAGGCTATGCTGACCAAGTGATAAGATTAGAGAATAGATAAAATGATGGATACAAGACTATTATTACATACATTCTTGGCCCTCCTGTTACTGCTGATTCCCGCAGGAGCTCTGTATATGTTGGAACGTAAGAAACTTGTCAGATTCGGTATCGCCTTTGGGCGCATGATTGTACAGTTGTTGATACTTTGTCTTATGGTTTGGGGACTTATCAAGGTCGACAATGCTTGGTTGTCGATAGCTTGGCTTGTCGTCATTTCAATCACGTCTTCATGGTTGGTGCTGAGAAGGTGTGACATAAAGGGTTGGAAACTGATGCCCGCTGTAGCTACAGGCTTGTTCTTGGGTGTCTTTTGGATAGGCTTATGGTTGTTGGGCATAGTGATGCCTGTCAGAGCCTTTGATGCCAAGTGGTTCGTACCTGTGATGGCACTTTTGATGGGCCATTCCGTCACAATGCTTATTCGTGGACTCAGCACTTATTTCTCTGCCCTTAAGGCCGATGAGCAACAGTATGAGTTCTTACGTGGTAATGGGCTGAGTCATCTGAAGGCTCTTCAGCCTTTCATGCGCAGGGCTTTGTTGGCTGTTGTTCAGCCCACTATCGCCAATCTCTCCGTACTCGCCCTCACCTCTATGCCTTTGCTCCTTGTGGGGTTGTTACTGGGAGGCCTTTCGCCTATCAATGCCTTCGCCTTGATGCTTTTCATGGTTGTAGGTTGCGTAGCCGCCTCTGTTTTGGTTTTGGGCCTTACGATACTTCTGACAGATAAATGCAGTTGATATGAAGATGAAGAATATTGTTTGGATACTGGCTCTGGTGACGGTGATGCTGTCGTGTAAGGGCAGGCAGAGTGGGGTACTGGCAGCTGAAAAGCTGTATGGCGCTGCTCAAGTGAATAGTCCGCAGGCTGTGCAAAAGTCTCAGAGACAGTCGGTTCATAGCGAGAAGGCCAAGGAGGTCAGGATGTATGAGATTCCTGCACCCCTGAAAGACCGGCCTGAGAAGATCTTGTATAGGAAAGGCTATACAACTTCCTATAATCAGCAGACCAAGACTCCCAACTGGGTGGCCTGGCACTTGACGGACGCTCACACCAGAGGCTCTTTTCAGCGCAAGCAGGAGATGTTTACAGAGGATGAGGACATCGCCAGAGATTGTCGTGCGACGAACAGCGACTATTATAACTCGCGCTACGACCGGGGGCATATGTGCCCTGCTGGCGACAACAAATGGGATAAGCAGGCAATGACAGAGTCGTTTCTCTTCACGAATGTCTGTCCGCAGAATCATGGTCTGAACAAATATGAGTGGAATGACCTTGAGATCCTTTGTCGAGAGTGGGCCCAGAAATATGGTGCTATCGACATCGTCTGTGGGCCGGTTTTCGAGGCAAGAGGTGATCAGAAAACCATTGGACGGAATAAAGTATGGGTGCCCGACGCATTTTTCAAAGTGATTCTTTGTAGGGAGGGAACTCCCAAGGCTATCGGATTCATCTATCGCAACGAGGGGAAGAAACAATTGATGGCCGATGCCGTGCGCTCGGTGGATGAGATAGAGAGGTTGACAAAGATGGACTTTTTTCTTGAGCTCGAAGATCAGACTGAGACGAAGGTTGAGGCCCAGGCAAGGCTTTCTGACTGGTGAAAAAAGTTAAAAACGCTTAATTAATTGTTGAGCCGAAGCTATGTGTCGGCTTTTCTTTGTAATTTTGCAGCGTGAAAATAAAAGAAGTGCTGTGCGCCCTTGAACGTTTCGCGCCTCTGCCCTTGCAGGAAAGTTGGGATAATGCTGGCTTGCAGGTAGGACTGACAGAGACGGAGGTTTCAGGGGCATTATTGTGCTTGGACGTCAACGAACGTATTATTGACGAGGCCATTCAGAAGGGATGCAACCTGATTGTGTCCCATCATCCGCTATTGTTTAGGGGATTGAAAACCATCAGTGACCTGACGGATGTACAGCGGACAGTCAGAAAAGCGATTGTCAACGGCATTTGTGTTATTTCCATGCATACGAATATGGATAATGCAAAGGACGGCGTGAACTTCCGTATTGCCCAGAAACTGTGCTTGAATGAAGTGCATTTCCTGGCACCAAAGACGATAGAGGGCTTAGAGGCGGGGAGCGGCGTCATAGGAAAGCTGACCGAGCCGCTGGCTGCAAGTGATTTTGTGCAGAAGGTGAAGAAGACGTTCGGCTTGGAATGCGCGATGTGCAATGAGCTGCTTGACAGGCCTATTTGTAAGGTTGCTATTTGTGGCGGTGCAGGCGATTTCCTGCTCGACGATGCCCTGAAAGCTGGTGCTGATGCTTTCATTACAGGCGAGATGCACTATCATCAGTATTTCGGTTACGAGCAACAGATTCAGATCTGTGTCATCGGACATTACCAGAGCGAGCAGTTCACCTCAGAGATCTTCAATGAAATCATTAGGCAAGCTTGTGAAGGGGTTCGCACTTTCATTGCAGAAACGAATACAAATCCAATTATATATCTATAAAACGTAAACAATTATGGCAAGAAAAGATCCTACGGACTTATCAGTTGAAGATCGTCTGAAGACCCTGTATCAGCTTCAGACGGCTCTTTCGGCTATTGATGAAAAAAGAGCATTGAGAGGTGAACTGCCTCTTGAAGTACAAGACCTGGAAGACGAGATTGAAGGTTTGTCTACCCGCGTCGAGAAAATTCAGAATGACATTGCTGAGTTCAAACGTGCCATTTCTCAGAAGAAGGGTGAAATCGCTGATGCTGAGGCAAGTGTGGCCCGTTATAAGGAACAGTTGAACGAGGTGAAGAACAACCGCGAGTATGACACGCTGAGCAAGGAAATTGAGTTCCAGACGTTGGAGATCGAACTCTGTAACAAGAAGATCCGTGAGGCCAATGCGAAGATACTCGAGAAGCAGAATGAACTGGCCGTCAACGAGGAGACAATCAAAGAACGTCAAGGTGACCTGGAAATCAAGAAAAATGAACTTGATGAGATTATGGCTGAGACCCGTGCCGAGGAGGATAAGCTGAAGGAGAAAGTGAAGGATTTAGAGGCAAAGATCGAGAACCGTCTGCTTACTTCTTTCAAACGTATCCGTAAGAACGCGCGTAACGGTCTTGGTATTGTCTACGTGCAGCGTGATGCCTGCGGCGGCTGTTTCAACAAGATTCCACCTCAGCGTCAACTCGACATTAAGATGCACAAGAAAATCATCGTTTGTGAGTATTGCGGGCGTATTATGATTGATCCTGAGTTGGCAGGTGTGAAGATTGATAAGGTGACGGGTGTTGAGGAGAAAAAGACATCACGCAAGCGCTCTATCCGCAAGTCTGCCTCCTCTAAGAAGGTGACAGATGCCAACGACATGGCATAAGAAATGTTATATATTTTGATAGTCGGGTATATTTTCTAAAAAGTAATATTTTTTGTTAGGATAATCCATCTTGCAGCAGTAATGTTGGAGTCCGTTGCTGACTATCAGATAATCTACTTTCAGCAGAAGATTGTAGGCCGTGATTTGGTCGAAAGTCTTCTGCTGAAGTTGTATAGTAGGTGCCTTGTACTCAATGATCATCTTGGGTTCTGCCACCTTATTATATAATATCGTATCGCAGCGGAGCCGTTTTTCACCGATTCGCAGTTCAATCTCGTTTCCCAACAGTCCTTTGGGGTAGCCCTTATGCTCTACGAGGAAGTGTACAAAGTGCTGGCGAACCCACTCTTCGGGGGTCAATGCCACGTATTTTCGACGCAAAAAGTCGAAAATCAGTTGTTTTTTGTCTCTTTCAACAACTTTTATTGGGTATGGAGGTAGGTTTAATCGATACATTTTTGTAACTTTGTACCCGCAAAGGTACAAATAATATTTGAAATAACAAGATGGCTGAGGCAAAAAATAACACTTTTCAGAGTATCATGCACGATTTGCAAGAGCGGAAATACGTGCCTGTCTATTATCTGATGGGAGACGAGCCCTATTATATCGACAGAATTGCCGACTATATTGCAGAGCATGTGCTTCAGCCGGAAGAGCGTGATTTCAATCAGACGATTCTTTTTGGCTCAGATGTGACGGCATCTCAGATTGCTGATTATGCCCGCCGGTATCCGATGATGTCGGAATATCAGGTTCTGATAGTGAAAGAGGCGCAGAATGTGAAGAATACTGAGGCGCTAGAGAAGTATTTTAAGCAGCCGATGGAGTCGACGATCCTAGTGATGTGCCATAAAAATGGTACTATCGACGGCAGAAAGCGTGAATATGTGAAAACTATCCAGGCAGCAGGCATACTTTTTGAGAGCAAGAAACTGCGCGACAGAGATCTGCCTGCCTTCATTGAAAGTTATCTGAAGGCACGACAGGTGGGTATCGATCCCAAGTCGACGCAAATGATAGCGGATAACATCGGGTCTGACTTGAGTCGTCTGACCGGTGAGCTTGAAAAGGTTGTCCTCTCATTGTCGGAAAAGCAGGATAGGAGAGTGACGCCTCAGATTGTGGAAGATCAGATTGGTGTAAGTAAGGAGTTTAATGGATTTGAACTTCGTGATGCGATTGTGAACAGAAATGTATTTAAGGCTAATCAGATAATCAAATACTTTGACGAAAATCCGAAGGCTGGTTCAATTTACTCTTTTCTCCCAATGCTCTTCAATTTCTTCCAGAATTTGATGATCGCATATTATGCACCGAATAACAAGAGTCAGGAAGCAGTTGCTGAGTGGTTGGAATTGAGATCACCTTGGGCTGCCAAGGACTATATGATTGGTATGAGAAACTATTCGGGAATGAAGGTGATGCAGATTATATCAAAGATACGTGAGATAGATGCCAAAAGTAAGGGTTTAGATAACCCCAATACCCCTCCAGGCGAACTGATGAAAGAACTGATTTTTTACATTTTGCACTAAATTAAGTATTTTCTGAAGCTAGAATAATAGAAAAATGCGCTTTTCTGAAGCGCTTTTTTTGTGCCAAAATGCCGATAAAACCAAGGGTTTCAGAAGGATTTCACCCCTTCAAAACTCGCGTATTCCAGAATAATTGATCCGTTGTCCAAAATATGCGAGAAATGGGGAAATTGCAAGTTTTGATAAGAGAAAAATTTAGGCTTCACATTCTTTAAGGTTTTATATCGTAAATATTAAAATGCAAATCAGAACTCGTAAGAATAGCAATAAATGTTTAGATAGGTAAATTTAGGTATCAAAACGGTATCCTAATAGATGAGAATTTTGGTTTATAAAAACAAATTCTCCAATTTTGTTTTGTACATTTATAAATATACAGCAGCGTTTAATGAAATGTATATTACTGATTATCAATATTTTACTCAAATGTGCTATGTAAAATCACTCTAAGTATAACCATTTGGGTATTCAATTCTGTATATTGCCGATCATTTGGGTATAACGTTGTAAATACCTATTTTATACTCAGTTAATTAGGTATTATTACTTCGAATAAGCCTTTGTAATAGTTTAATCATGTAAATATTGATTTGTAATTCCAAATAGCTTTATTTACGATTTCTATATCAACATTTACAAATCTTGAACTGCAAACTTAAATTATAAAATCTTAAATTCTCTCTATGTTTGTTGTGTAATTCATTTTTTTGTTTTACCTTTGTAAACTGAAACGAAAATGGGCCAAAAAGGCAAAATCATCACTTACATATAAAAATGAAAGATCGAATTAAGCAAATTATGGAGTCCCAGCACATGTCTCAACAAGTCTTTGCTGAGTATATCGGACAATCACCTGCTACTTTAAGCAGCATCTTTAATGGTCGTACCCGTCCAACTATCAACATTGTGATGGATATCAAAAAGAAAATACCGAACATCAATACTGACTGGCTTATGTTTGGATCTGGTGACATGTATCTGGCTGACATGTCTTCTGAGAGTTCTACTCTACCCCAGTCGGATAATGGCGTAGATTACGCTGCAAAGAATCAAAATCCGATGCTTGATTTCGATACGCCTCAAACATATAACTCTTCAAATCAGTATCAGCCGTCACAGAATTCAAATAGTGTACGTAATACACGATCGGAAATTGTCAGAGAAGAAGTAAAATATGTTGACAAACCTCAACGAAAGATTATGGAAATTCGTGTCTTCTACGATGACCAGACCTTCGATACTTTCGTACCTACTAAAAAATAAATTTTGTGGTTTCAAATAAATATCGTATCTTTGTAGCCAGTTTTACAATGGTACGATATTTATGAAGAAATATTTGCTCGACCTCATAATCAAATCTGTGGACCAGATCCATGAGCGTTATGTACTGATCAAGCTTACTGATGAACGACCGCTCCCTGAGATGATGCCGGGACAGTTTGTTGAGATCCGTGTGGATGGTTCCCCTTCTACCTTTCTGCGTCGTCCTATTTCTATTAACTTCGTTGATAGGGAGCAGAATGAGTTGTGGCTGTTAGTAGCTGCCGTGGGCGATGGAACCCGTCGTCTGGCTCAGTTGCAGGCTGGAAATACACTCAACTGTCTGTTGCCTTTAGGTCATGGTTTTACGATGCCCGTCTCCCCAAACGAGAAGATCTTGCTCGTTGGAGGTGGTGTAGGTGTTGCGCCTTTACTATATATGGGTGCTGAGATGAAGCGGATGGAGTGCGATCCTACTTTCCTGTTGGGTGCACGTACCTCAAAGGACTTACTGATGCTCGATATATTTAGAAGGTATGGGCGCGTGTACGTGACGACAGAAGATGGCTCAGAGGGTGAGAAGGGCTTTGTGACTGATCATTCGTTGCTTCAGAAGGAGTCATTTACCAGCATAGCTACCTGTGGTCCCACGCCGATGATGAAGGCTGTGGCCACTTTCGCCAAAAAGGCTGATGTGGCATGTGAGGTGTCTCTCGAGAATTTGATGGCTTGCGGACTTGGTGCTTGTCTCTGTTGTGTTGAGAAAACGACGGAAGGCAATCTCTGTGTTTGTAAAGATGGACCAGTGTTTAATATTCGGAAGTTGTTATGGCAAGTTTAAATGTAAATATATCTGACTTGAAGCTGAAGAACCCCGTGATGACTGCATCGGGCACCTTCGGCTATGGGCTCGAGTTCGCCGATCTGATGCCTCTCGACGGAATTGGAGGAATCATAGTAAAGGGAACAACTCTCAAACCTCGTGAAGGCAACGATTATCCACGTATGGCGGAGACGGCCTCGGGGATGCTAAATTGCGTTGGTCTCCAAAACAAGGGCGTAGACTATTTCTGTGAGCATATTTATCCCCAGATCAAAGATATCGATACCAATATGATTGTCAATGTCAGCGGATCTTCGCCAGAAGATTATGCGGAGTGTGCTGCACGTATTGACGCATTGGAGAAGATTCCAGCCATCGAACTCAATATCTCTTGCCCTAATGTTAAAGACGGTGGTATGGCTTTTGGCGTTACCTGTGCTGGTGCTTCTAGCGTTGTCAGAGCTGTTCGTAAACGTTACCATAAGACGCTGATTGTGAAGCTCTCGCCCAATGTGACAAGCATCGCCGAGATTGCCCGAGCGGTAGAGGCAGAGGGTGCTGATAGTGTCTCGTTGATCAATACACTGATGGGAATGGCCATCGACATCGAAAGGCGCCGGCCAGTTCTAAGCATCAATACAGGAGGTTTGAGCGGGCCTGCCGTGAAGCCTGTGGCATTGCGAATGGTATGGCAGGTGGCTAGGGCCGTCAAGATTCCTGTAGTTGGCTTGGGCGGTATTTGTTCGGCCAAGGATGCCATTGAGTTCCTTATGGCTGGTGCAACTGCCATCGAGATAGGCACAGCCAATTTCCTGGATCCTGCTGTCAGTATCAAGGTGCGCGACGGCATCAGCAAGTGGCTTGATGCTCATGGTTGCAGTTCCGTGCAGGAAATCATTGGTGTGATCGATTGATCACACTTTTTTATATCCACTGAACCGAACTAACTGACAAAATTTGGGGGCTGCCAATCAGCAGCCCCCAACCAACACAAAAACTAAACTAGACTTAACTAAAGCATATCAGGATTTTCACAAACCCTTCAATACTGTTGCAAATATACAATTTATTTCGATAAACTCCAAATATTATCCTGTTTTTCTTGCAAAAAAAATACAAATGTTACTTTTTTGCAGTATTATTTAGCAGATAAAAGTCCAAAATCGTCATTGCAGCCATTGCCTCTACAACAGGCACAGCTCTGGGTAAGACACAGGGATCGTGTCTGCCTTTGGCTGTAAATCTGGTAGGATTTCCTTCAGTATCGACAGTCCCCTGTTCTGATAGAATGGTTGCAACAGGCTTGAACGCTACTCGGAAATAGATGTCCTGTCCGTTGGAGATGCCACCTTGAATGCCTCCGCTGTGATTGGTGATGGTCGTGATCTGGCCGTCAATCATCCGTAACACGTCGTTTTGCTCAGAACCTCTGGCGGTAACGCCGCTGAATCCTTCACCATATTCAAAACCCTTGACGGCGTTGATGCTGAGCATTGCTGAACCTAATGCTGCATGGAGTTTACCGAACTCTGGCTCGCCTAAACCTGCCGGACAGCCTTTTACGATACAGGTGATAATACCTCCGATAGTGTCACCTTCTGCCTTCAGCTTGGCTATCAGTGCTTCCATTTGTGCTGCCTTTGCGGCATCTGGACAGCGTACGGCGTTGGTCTCTGTCAGCGACAGGTCATATTGCGTGTAGTCGCCTTTCAGTGCAATGTCTCCTACCTGTGAGGTATATGCCTGAACGGAGATGCCCAGTTGGCGAAGGACAAGTTTTGCCAGAGCACCACCCACACAGCGGCTGATTGTAATTCTGGCCGAGGAACGGCCACCGCCGCGATGGTCGCGGATGCCATATTTCTGATAGTAGGTGTAGTCTGCATGTGAGGGGCGGAACAGGCAGCGCAGGTTCTCATAGTCCTGCGAGTGCTGGTTCGTGTTGCGGACGATGAATCCGATGGGGCAGCCCGTCGACTTTCCTTCAAACACGCCGCTTAAAAGTTCCACTTGATCCGGCTCCTGTCTGGAGGTTGTGATGCTGCTCTGTCCTGGTCGGCGGCGATTTAATTCTTTCTGTATGAACTCGAGATCGATGTCAATACCGGCAGGCATACCGTCAATCACACCGCCTACGGCCTCTCCATGACTCTCGCCGAACGTTGTCAGCCTGAAAATGTTACCGAATGTATTCACGAATCACTATTCACTAATTAATGGCAATGTCCGCAGTCGCAGCCCTCCTCATGGTGATGATGACCTTCTCCGCAGCCTTCGCACCCGCCGTCGCCGTGATGGTGACCGCAGCCGCTACAGCCGCCTGTCAGATGTTTGATCAGGTGTTGTATCTCATCCTGAGTGGCTTCACGGTTCTCAACGACCGTTCCTGTGAAGTTCAGCGTCTTGCCTGCCAGAGGATGGTTCGTGTCGATGGTTACACCGTCTTCCTCGATTTTTTGGACCTTCGCCATGAACTGGTGGTCTTCATTGTCCTGTAGCGTGATGACAGCCCCCTCGAAGATGTTCTCGTGGTCGAAGTGGCCGTTGATTGTGAAAACATCGCGGCCAAGCTTATGTACACCCGCAGGCTCATATTCGCCGAAAGCTTCGGCCGGCTGGAGTTCGAAATCGAATGCCGAGCCTTTCTCTAGCTGGGTGACCTGCTTCTCAAAGGCATCAAGCGCAATGCCAAAGCCGGTGATGAACTCAAAGGGACGGTCATTACCTGTCTGTTCCTCCAGAGTCTTCTCGTTGTTGACAACGGTGTACAACTGGTAAATCACTGACATGAATCTGTTTTTTGTTTCTTCCATATACCTTATTATATATAATAGTATTTATTTTGCGCTGCAAAATTACTAATTTTAATTCGAAATAGTATCATTTTTGGGCGAAAAACTAAAAAAAACGTATTTCTGGCGATTCTTTGATATGTGTCAACAAAAGGGCTGTTATCGCACACAATTTGATAAAAACGCTTGCACAGACCAAAAAATCGCCGTACCTTTGCACCGTCAAAAGACATTAGGATATTTGAGCTTTGCCCGTTTAACGGGAAAGCGGCGTAAGCCAAAAGGGCTACGCATCAGGGTAACATTATTAAAAAAGTAGGGCGGCTTAACACACCGTTCCGAGTAAAGAAAAGAAAGGGTAAAAAGATGAAAAAGATGATTTTGACATTAGTGGCAATGCTGAGTATGACAACCGCATTTGCAGAAGGTGAGAATGTAGCCAATGTAAGCAACATGGAAGCTTATGAGTTGAACATCAATATGAATAAGCTCTCTGAGGCGCTGAATCTGGCAGATGATCAGAAGGAAGCTGTAGAAAACATTCACCACACATTCGCAGCCGAGCTGATGTTCGCTGCACAGTATGGAAAGAATGACCGTAAGTCGTTAGTTGACCGTGCGATTGAGAACGATGTGAAGTGGATGCGCTATGTCCTGACTGACAATCAGATGCACACTTACCTCAGATTACTGAACACAACGATCAATAATCGTGGTTTGAACAAGTAAAAAAGATAGTTTAAATGGTTTTAAGTGGGGGCATTCCAATAGGAATGCCTCTTTTTTTTGCCTTAAAATTTGCATTTCTCGATTATTTTTGCTTATTTTGCACACAGATTGTTGATTAAAAACTTAAAAGTATGAAAAAGATTAGATTTATTCTGATGTCTGTAATGGCCGCAGTGCTGGTCAGTTGCGGAACAACGAACACGGTGCCCATCACGGGGCGCCAGCAGAGTCTGATGGTGAGCGATGGTGATGTGCTCAGTCTTTCCACCCAGCAGTATCAGGATTTCATGAAGACTGCCAAGCTGTCTACGAATGCTACTAACACGGCAATGGTGAAAAGAGTAGGCCAGAATCTGGCTGATGCTGTTACAGCCTATCTGAGATCTGTCGGTCTGACCAACGACTTGCAGTATTATCAGTGGACCTTCAATCTTGTGCAGGATAAGCAGGCCAATGCATGGTGTATGCCTGGCGGGCTGATTTGTGTCTATGAGGGTCTGCTGCCGATTACTCAGGATGAAGCATCATTGGCCATTGTTTTGGGACATGAGATTGCCCACGCTGTGGCCCGTCACTCAGCAGAGCAAATGAGTACCCAGATGAAGCAGCAGTATGGCTTGCAGATCGGTGCGGCCGTTCTTGGAGGTATCGGAGTTGGGTCTAACACAACCTCGATCATTCAGGCCATTGCGGCTCAGGGGTTCAATTTCAAGAACCTCAGCTATTCGCGTAACCATGAGAATGAAGCCGACCACATGGGATTGATTTTCGCCGCACTGGCCGGCTATGATCCTCAATCTGCCATTACTTTTTGGCAGCGGATGTCAGCGGCTTCCAATAACCAGACATCAGAGTTTCTGAGCGATCACCCTTCAGATGCCACCCGTATCAAGAATATCCAGGGTTGGATGCCTGAGGCGCTGAAGTATTACAAGCCAAGAGCTACAACGACTACGACAGCTAAGAAGGCCACACCCACAAGGACAGTCAAGACCACAACGACTAAGAAATAGTAATCTGTAATAAAATATGAATAGATTTTTGATGATTGTCATGATGCTTGGCGGGCTGTTGACCGTACAGGCTCAGACCAAAGATGGAGGGATCTCACAACAGTTGCTTCAGGAACTCCAGAAGGAGCACAAGTCATGTGCAGCAGGTAAGGCTCTCTCGAATGCCTTGTCCGGACTCAGTATTGATGCGCTTGCCAAGAACTATCAGGTGGCGGCCAAGCCTATCGACACGCATTTCAGTATCGAGACGAAGAAGCAGAGCATCACCAACCAGAAGTCGTCAGGGCGGTGCTGGATGTTTAGTGGACTCAATGTGCTACGCTCCAACTTCACCAGCAAGGCTGACTCCGTCAGCATAGAGTTCTCACAGGCCTATCTTTTCTTCTGGGATCAGCTGGAAAAAGCCAATTTGATGCTGCAAGGCATAATCGATACAGGCAACAAACCCATCGATGATGAGCGCGTTCGTTTCTTCTTCAAGTCTCCCATCAGCGATGGCGGCACGTTCTGCGGTCTGGCCGATCTGGCTCCGAAGTACGGTCTCGTGCCTGCTGAGATTCAGCCCGAAACATTTACCAGCGACAATACCGCCAAGGCTCGCAGCCTGATCTCTTCAAAACTCCGTGAGTTTGGACTTCAGCTGCGTGAGATGGTGGCTAAGAAACAGAGTTCGGCAGCCATCCAGAAGGAGAAGACCCAGATGCTGGCTCAGATCTACCGCATGCTCCAGCTCACACTCGGCGAGCCTGTTCAGAAATTTTCATATGCTTTCAAAGGCAAGGACGGCAATTCTGTTGGCCCGGTCAAGGAGTACACGCCGCTGTCGTTCTATCAGGAAGTGGTGGGTGGTCCGCTCAACGGTACTTTCATCATGGTGATGAATGATCCGCGCCGTCCCTATTATAAGACATACGAAGTGGAGTACGACCGCCACGTCTATGACGGCACTAACTGGAAATACCTGAATCTTCCGATGGAGGAGATTGAGCAGTTGGCCATCGCCTCTCTGAAAGACGGACGTAAGATGTATAGTTCTTACGATGTAGGCAAACTGCTCGACCGTAAGCGTGGCTATGCGTCGCTCGACAACTTTGACTACGGTTCGCTGTTCGGTACTACTTTCGGGATGGACAAGGCCCAGCGCATCTCTACCTTCGATAGCGGCTCTACTCATGCGATGACTCTCACGGCTGTCGATCTCGACGCTCAGGGCAATCCCGTGAAGTGGAAGGTTGAGAACTCGTGGGGTGCAGACAGCGGTCAGAAGGGCTATCTGATTATGACCGAAGAGTGGTTCCGTGAGTACATGTTCCGACTGGTGGTCAACAGGAAATATGTGCCTGAGAATCTCCTCAAAGCCTTTGACACAAAGCCAGTTATGGTGATGCCTGAGGATCCCCTTTTCCTGCCCGACGAATAAGACCCGCTGTCACGGGCCTCTGAGTATGGGCTCAGGATGGTTATTTGCGTACGATAACGCTACCGCTGGCCTGATGGGTGGCGAGGATGAGTACCTCGGCTATCTGCACGTGAGCAGGTGCATTTGCAGCAAAGACGGCCACGTCGGCGATATCGTCACCAGTGAGGGGTTTGATGCCCTTGTAGACGTTGGCTGCTCGATCGGTATCACCGTGGAAACGGATATTGCTGAAATTGGTCTCAACGAGTCCGGGCTTCAAGTTGGTGACGCGGACAGCCGTGTTGGCCACATCGATCCTCAAGCCGTCGCTGAGTGCCTTTACTGCGGCCTTTGTGGCGCAGTAGACATTTCCTCCGGCATAGGCGGCATCGCCAGCCACTGATCCGATATTGATGATGTGTCCGCTGTTACGCTCAACCATCTGTGGCACGATGAGGCGGGTCATCGTCAGTAGTCCCTTGATGTTGGTGTCGATCATCGTCTCCCAGTCGTCGAGGTTGCCTTCGTATTCTGGTTCCAGACCTAAGGCGAGACCGGCATTGTTGACAAGTACGTCTATTTGCTGCCAAGCATCAGGAAGGGTTTCCACAGCCTTTTGGGCAGCCTGACGGTCTCTGACGTCGAAGACGAGCACAAACACCTCTGTACCTTGTGCTTCGAGTTCCTGGCGGATGGTCTCTAACTTCCCCTCGTTTCTGCCGTTGAGGATGATTCTGTCGCCGTTTGCGGCGAATTTTCGGGCGCAACCGAGTCCGATACCGCTCGTTGCGCCTGTGATCAATACAGTCTTGTTCATTGTCGTTCAGTCTTTTAGTGGTGCGTTCTTGAGTTGTTCAAGTGCCCGGCAGAGTTGATCCGGACAGGAAGTGCCCTTCGTGCCGCAGCGAATGCCGTCGAGTTTCTTCATGACGTCGTCAATCTTCTGTCCTCGAACCAACTGGCTGATGCCCTGTAGGTTACCATTACAGCCTCCAAGGAAGAATACTTGCTGGATGATGTTGTTCTCGTCGGCAGTGACATCGATCAGTTTCGAACAGGTGCCATGTGTTTCGTACTGTACGTGCTTTGTCTTCATAAAAACTGTTTTTTTGTTAGTTTGAGACTTCTTCTTTTTGTAATACGGCCACAAAGATACTAAATTAAAAGCAAATAATGATGATTATTCAAGAAAAAGTGATACCTTTGCAACCAAGAACAGCATTTGTTGTATGACAAAAGACGAATTTCAGGCATATCAGGAAAAATATGCAGAGAAAATAGAGACGATCAGACAGTCGGCGCATGAGTTACATCAGAGCGTGAATCAGACTTATGGCGACAATCTGCCGTATGGGTTCCATCTCGATATGGTGGTTGAGGCGATTAGTAGCTATGGATACTTGGTGTGTGCATGTGAGGACGATATCCTGCCGCTTTTTTTCGGAGGCTACTATCATGACAGCATCGAGGATGCCCGTCTGACATATAACGATGTGATGAACGAAGCGAGGAAGTTTCTCACAGAGGAGCAGGCTCTGATGGCTACTGAGATTGTCTATGCGCTGACCAACGAGAAAGGCCGTACGCGTTTGGAACGGGCAGGAGAGAATTATTATAAAGGTATACGCGAGACCCCATATGCTCCGTTCGTGAAACTCTGCGACCGTTTGGCTAACGTCACCTATTCCTGTTCAGTTGCCGGAGGAGGCGACAGCAGGATGAAAATGGTGTACCGCAGTGAGATGCACCATTTCCTGGCATCGATTCATTCGGATAGCGAGGATGGTCGTTTCGGCGTTCCTGAAGAGGTGAAAATGGTTTTGGCGGAAGTCTTGATTGACGATCTGGAACAAGAAGAGAAAAACTATTAACAGACTATTATGGAGAATAGAAGAGCTATCGTGGTGGGTGCCTCTTCGGGTATTGGCAAGGAGGTGGCTAAACTGTTGATTGAGGATGGCTGGACGGTGGGGCTGGCTGCCCGTCGCGAGGAGATGCTTCTGCCGATGATGCATGCCTGTGAGGACAGAGTGAAGGTGGCGAAGATTGACGTGAATGCCAGTAACGCTTCTGAGAGTCTGATCCATCTCATTGAGAGAAATGGCGGCATGGATCTCTTTTTCTATGCCGCTGGCATTGGCCGGCAGAACAGGGAGCTGCAAGAGGAGATAGAGCTGAGTACCGTTCGAACGAACGGGCTGGGCTTCACGAGGATGATAGGGACTGCCTATCGCTATTTTGCAGAACATGGTGGCGGACATATTGCTGCTATCACATCAATTGCAGGCACCAAGGGGCTCGGCCCTTCACCGTCTTATTCGGCCACTAAGGCGATGCAGGCCACCTATATGCAGGCATTAGAGCAATTGGCCAATGCCCAGGGTTTGAATATCTGTTTCACCGACATTCGGCCTGGCTTCGTGGATACCGATTTGCTGTCGGGTTCGCATCATTATCCGATGCTGATGAAGCCGGAGCCTGTGGCGAAGGCTATTGTGAAAGCTGTCAAGAAGAAAAAGCACATCTGTGTCATCGACTGGCGCTGGCGCATGCTGACTGCTTTCTGGCGCAGGATTCCACGATGGGTCTGGCGACGGATGAAACTCTGAAAATTACACAAAAGGAACGTCCCTGATGTGTAAAAATGGAAAAATGTAAGCGAAAACGCATTTTTTCTTGCAAAATATTTGTTTGTTTCGCGGAAAAGTGATACTTTTGCAGCCGAAAGTGATAAAATCGAAGAATATGTCAATGTTGAATGCTTACTTTTACGGTTATTACTTTTACTTTGCAGTTAACTGTGAAGCGGTAGGCCGTAAGTAAGAATGAAAGAATGAAAAAATGAAATAATGAAATAAGGCTCCGCTTCACAACAAGGTGAAAGCGGAGTTTTTTATAAATTGATAATTAGGATATGAAGAGAATAGCTATACAAGGACTAATAGGGTCGTTCCACGATATTGCGGCACACCTGTACTTCGAGGGAGAACAGATACAGTTGATATGTTGTTCCACCTTCGAGCAGGTCTTTGCCAGCATCAGACAGGATCCTACGGCAATTGGCATGCTGGCCATCGAGAATACGATTGCAGGCTCATTGCTCCACAACTATGAGCTTCTGCGTGATAGTGGGACTACTGTTGTGGGTGAGCATAAGCTTCACATCACCCACAGCATCTGCTGTCTGCCTGATGACGATTGGGATACGATCACCGAAGTCCATTCCCATCCCGTAGCCCTGATGCAGTGCCGCCAGTTTCTGGCCCAGCACCCGCAGTTGAAGAATGTGGAGGCTGAGGATACGGCCGGTTCGGCGAAGATGATTGCCGAGGAGGGTAGGCGAGGCTGGGCGGCCATCTGCCATGCAGAGGCAGCCAGACTCTATGGCCTGAAGGTGCTTGAGGATCATATTGAGGACAATAAGCACAACTTTACCCGATTCCTTGTGGTGTCGAATCCCAACAAGGCCGATATGTTGCGTCCGCTGACAGAGACCAATAAGTCGAGCATCGTTTTCTCGCTGCCCCATGAGGAGGGAAGTCTCTCTCACGTCTTGGCAATCCTCTCGTTCTATAAGATGAACTTGACAAAGATTCAGTCGCTGCCGATCATTGGCCGCGAGTGGGAGTATCTGTTCTATGTCGACGTGATGTACGACGATCTCACCCGCTACCGCCAGTCAATCGATGCGATTATCCCGTTGACAAAGGACTTGAAAATATTAGGAGAATATAAAGATGGCAAACAGACCAATTGAACCCGCAGAGCGCTTGTCGCTCGTCAGTGAATACTACTTCAGCCGTAAGTTGAAGGAAGTAGCCCAACTCAATGCCGAAGGCAAGGATATCATCAGCCTTGCCATCGGAAGTCCGGACATGCCGCCCTCATCACAGACCGTAGATAAGCTCTGTGAGGTTGCCAGTCAGTCCAATGCACACGGTTATCAGCCCACGATGGGAACGCCGGAGTTGCGTGAGGCTATGGCGGAGTTCTATCAGCGTTGGTACCATGTGGAACTCGATCCCAAGACTGAGATCCTGCCGCTGATTGGTTCAAAGGAGGGTATCCTGCATGTGACGCTCGCCTTCGTGAATCCTGGTGATAGCGTCTTGGTTCCCAATCCGGGGTATCCCACCTACACTTCGCTTTCAAAGATCTTGGGTGCGAACGTTGTTTACTATAATTTAAAAGAAGATAATGGTTGGCAACCCGACTTCGACCAGTTAGAAGAAATCATAAACATCAAACATCAAACTTCAAATTTCAAACTTCTCTGGACCAACTATCCCAACATGCCGACAGGCGGCAATGCCCGCATGGAGACTTATGAGCGACTGGTGAAGTTTGCCAAGGAGCACGGCATCGTCGTGGTGAACGACAATCCCTACAGCTTTATCCTCAACGAGCATCCTATTTCGCTGCTTCAGGTTCCTGGTGCCAAGGACTGTTGCATCGAGTTCAATTCGATGTCAAAGAGTCATAACATGCCAGGCTGGCGTGTGGGGATGTGCTTAACTAACGCCACTTTTATCTCCTGGATCCTGAAAGTCAAGTCAAATATCGACTCTGGTACTTTCCGAGGCATCCAGCTCGCTGCGGCTGAGGCCCTTCGCAACTCTGCAGAGTGGCATCATGAGGCCAATTTCGAGACCTATAGCCGTCGTCGCCAGTATGCCGGGCAGATCATGGATGTCTTAGGCTGCACCTATGATAAGAATCAGGTGGGCATGTTCCTCTGGGGAAAGATTCCTGAGAAATATGCCGATGTCGAGGATCTAACGGAAAAGGTATTGCACGAGGCCCGTGTCTTCATCACACCAGGCTTTATCTTCGGTTCCAATGGCCAGCGCTACATCCGCATCTCCCTTTGTGCCAAGGAGGACAAGATCAAAGAAGCATTAGAAAGAATCAAGAAAACAATATAATATGGAATTAGAATTATCACCACTGAATTTACCGAGTGACAATGAACGTCCCTTCGTGATTGCAGGCCCTTGCTCTGCAGAGACTGAGGAACAAGTGATGACTACCGCCCGCGAACTGGCGATGAAAGGCTGCCACAACTTCCGTGCCGGTGTGTGGAAACCCCGTACCAAACCAGGTGGCTTCGAGGGCCATGGAGAACCGGCCCTTGTATGGCTGGCCCAGGTGAAGAAAGAGACAAAGATGCTCGTCTCTACAGAAGTAGCAACGCCAGAGCATGTTGAGTTGGCCCTGAAGTATGGCATCGACATTCTCTGGATCGGTGCCCGTACGTCGGCCAATCCCTTTGCTATGCAGGCCATCGCTGATGCGTTGCGGGGAGTGGATGTGCCCGTCTTCGTGAAAAATCCCGTGAATCCCGACCTTGAACTTTGGATTGGTGCATTGGAGCGTATCAATCAGGCTGGCATCAAGCGCCTGGGCGCTATTCATCGCGGTTTCTCCAGCTATGAGCAGAAGATCTACCGTAATGCCCCCATGTGGCAGATCCCTATCGAACTGCGCCGTCGTATTCCCGAACTGCCGCTCATCAGCGATCCCTCACATATCGGAGGCCGTCGTGAACTGATCGCACCGCTTTGTCAGCAGGCGATGGACCTTGGCTTCGACGGACTGATTGTAGAGAGCCATTGCGATCCAGACAAGGCTTGGAGCGATGCCAAACAACAGGTGACGCCCGATGTGCTCGACTATATCCTCTCACTGCTTGTCATCCGCGATGAGCACACCATGACAGAAGGCATCACCCAGCTCCGTAAGCAGATCGATGAGCTCGATAATCAGCTGATGGACCTGCTTGCCAAGCGAATGCGCGTCTGTCGTGAGATCGGACAGTACAAGAAGGAGCACAACATGACCGTGCTGCAGGCCAATCGCTACAATGAGATCCTGAACAAGCGTGGTGCCCAAGGTGCCCTCTGTGGCATGGATCCTGAGTTCGTGGCCCACGTCTTCGAGAACATCCATGAGGAGAGCGTCCGTCAGCAGATTGAAATAATCAATAAGTAATTCTATGAATTATCGTGCAAACCGAATGCAAAAAGCTTGCTTTATGCTGAGGTGCAGCCGATGATGCATAAAAACATGTTTTTATGAAAATATTAGTAATGGGTGCAGGCAAGATGGGAAGTTTCTTCATCGACCTGCTGAGTTTTACGCACGAGGTGGCCGTCTTTGAGCGCGACCCCAAGCGCATGCGGTTCACATACAATTGTCAGCGCTTCACGACCTACGAGGAGATTCAGGAGTTTAAGCCCGAACTGATGATCAATGCTGTGACGCTGAAATATACCATTCCGGTGTTTAAAGAGGTGATACCTTATCTGCCTAAGGAGTGTATCATCAGTGACATTGCTTCGGTGAAGACCGATCTCAAGGATTTCTATGAGTCATCAGGTATGCGCTATGTATCCACTCACCCGATGTTCGGACCTACTTTTGCCAACCTCCAGCAACTCTCCGAGGAGAATGCCATCATCATCAGTGAGGGTGACTATATGGGACGCATCTTCTTCAAGGACCTCTATCAGAAACTGGGGCTCAATATCTACGAGTACACTTTCGAGGAGCACGATAAGACGGTGGCATATTCGCTGAGTATCCCCTTCGTCTCCACGTTTGTCTTCGCTGCCGTGATGAAGCATCAGGACGCACCGGGTACTACCTTCAAGCGTCACATGCGCATAGCCAAGGGCGTACTTAATGAGGATGACTACCTGTTGCAGGAAATCCTTTTCAACCCCTATACCCACGATCAGGTCAGCCAGATCCGCACGGAGCTGAAGGAACTCCTGGAGATTATCGACAACAAGGATGCCGAGGGTATGAAGGGCTATCTCACGAAGATACGAAACAACGTGAAGCGCGACATTGAAATCAAACAGTAGACTTTTATATCATCTTGTCGCGTTTGTGACAGTGGCAATATGGGGTAGCACCTTCGTTTTTACGAAGATGCTGCTCCTTTCCGGCCTTTCCCCTGCCCAGATTTTCACCCTCCGCTTCATCATTGCCTATGTGCTTCTGCTGGGCTTCTCACTGCCTCAGCAGCACAAATGGCTCTGCAACTCTTGGCACGATGAACTCCTGATGGTATTGCTCGGCATCACGGGCGGCTCTCTCTATTTCCTCACAGAGAATGCCGCCATGCTATATACCACGGCCACAAATACCTCGCTCATCGTCTGTTCCTGTCCGTTGTTCGCCATGATGCTGTTTGCATTGTTCTATCGTCGCTCAGAACGTATCGGCAGAACGCAGGCTTTAGGCTCCGTGATTGCTTGTCTGGGTATGGCTGTCGTGGTGCTCAACGGCCATTTCGTACTCCATCTCTCGCCCATTGGCGACATGCTCGCTTTTGCAGCCTGTCTCTGCTGGGCTGTCTACAGTCTGTTGATGAAGTCGGTCTTGGAGCGATATTCTACACTCTTCATCACCCGTAAGGTGTTCTTCTATGGTCTCGTCACCATTATTCCTTATTATATAATAGTACCAGGTTTTCCTTCTTTAGATGTCCTTCTGCGTTCTGACGTGCTTTGGAATCTCCTTTTCTTGGGCGTCGTCGCCTCGATGCTCTGTTTTCTTGTCTGGAACTGGGTCATCGGAAAACTGGGTGCAGTCGTCGCCACCAACTGGGTCTACTTCAATCCCATCACCACCATCATCTTCGCCTGGTGGCTTCTCCACGAACAGATCACCGTCTGGTTCCTCCTCGGCACCGTCCTCATCCTCCTCGGCATGTACCTCGCCGACAAGCGCAAACAATGATTAGATAGTTGCGCTTCTCATATTACCTTTCAATGAGTTTATAGATGTGACCTGAGGTCTTGCGGTCGCTCTCGAAGTCGAACTGCTGATTACTCAGGGCCCTGCCCAGTTTCTCATACGACGTCTTGGGGTCGTAGTTGGCATAGCGGTTTTTCAGCAGTTCGCTGATTTCGTTCAGTCCCCACCATTTGCCTTCGCCAGCCTTGGGCTTGCGGAAGGTCTCACCAATCATCTCCACCAGGTCGTTCAGTTTTTGGAAGGGTTCATTTTCCTTGATCAGTGTGGCAATCTCCTCGTTGTTCAGCCAGAAACGCTCGCCATGATTGAAGAGGTGGAGGGCCTGGGCGTAGAGCTGGTGATGGTAGAGATTATCCTCGAAATCAATGTTCTTGCCCTGCTCGATAGCTACGCAAACAAATCGTCGGCTACCTGTAGGGTCTACCAGAGGCTTCTGCTGATTGGTGGTACCAATAAACGAGGTATAGCGGCGGAACTGCTTAATAGTTTTTCCGTAGGGTGGGCGGAACTTCACTTCTGCTGACGACAGCAGGTATTTCAGCACGATCTGTTGGGAATTCGTGGTCTTGTCAAACTCGTCAATGTTGATGAGGGCGAACATTGTGAGGGCGATATTCAGGTCAAATTCGTTTTTGAAGTTGATTTTATCGTTGTAATAGTCGCGCAGTTCTGGGGGAAGGATAATCTTGCAGAAACGTGTCTTTCCACAACCTTGACGACCAATCAGAAGCGGTGTTAACGCATTGCCAGTCAGCTGTTTGTCGCTCTCTCGCCACTGAGCCACCATACCGATGAGCCACATTCTGAGATATTTCTCCCAATGAGGCTGCGAGGTTGGCACTCGGGCTGCCAGTTCCTTGATATAGTCGTGTCCATTCCATTTTGGCAGCTTGTCGAGCCACGTGTTTACTGGGTCGTATTGTTCGATGCGGGTGGAGTCTATAAAGCGGTTCACGTCCCTGTCCCACGATTTCAGCCCCAACTCTGTCGCTCTCATCGTCATGTCGTTGCGCACTTCCTCAGTTAAGGGTCTGAAGGTCTGGTCGTTAGAGTATTTCTCGCGATATTCGGCCACACCCGTCATCAGGTTCTTGCGCATCTCGAAGTTCTCATTCAGGAAGATCTCCGTCTTCATCATCTGCAACGTGTCTTTGGGAATGCTCTGCAGCGGTTTGATCTTGTGCTTCTTCATGTAGTCCTCCTGCAGGCTGACGGCATAGACAATCTCGAACGTCTTTTTCACCAGCAGCTTGTCTGTATTCAGCACGGGATGCTCCATTGTCATGCCTTGCGCGTAGGCCAATGGGATGCCTTCGTTCAGGCAGAGTGTCGCAACCTGCATCAGCAGCGTCTCCAGACGATCCTCGTCAGGCAGTTCGAAGTAGCGGCCTAAGACGGTACCCACGATGAACTCCCATTCCAACCGATAGGTTCGCTTCACGGTGCGTCCAGGCATCAGTCTGTCGCTCTCTCGCGAGATGCTAACAGGCTGGGGCTCATCGTGTTGCTTCGTATCAGCATAGAACGGACGGGCATCCGGATTGAAGCCCATTTCAGGGTCGGCACTCACATAGACCGTCCTGTCGAGGCGAGGTTCCAGATACTCGATGTTGAAATCAAACTGGTTCATATAGGCTCGTCGAGCCGTTTGATAGAGATTCAGGTGGAACTGCTGGATCTCGTCGTCTGTCTGAGGGAGTAGTAGCGCTTCTGCCTTCTCGGCATTGTCCTGATGGGGGAACAACTGGCCCCTACACACAATCTTCACGCTTTTTCCGGATGCTCCCAAGAACGTCATCAGCGTCTCAGGCATCTTCTTCGCCTGATCCCTCACCTCTACGGCCTTCTCGTATGTCGGCAGATTGTTCACCTCGACCACTATTAATCCGTTGTAACCCAGAATACGTCGCTCATTCTTATATCTGTCGAATTCCTGTGCAAAGCAGATGCGCTCCAGCTTGATGCCGCCTTCCCAGTTGGTCAGAATCTGTCCGTCTGCTTGGCGTTCCTTGCTCATCAGGTGGTACACCTCTCTTAAATGGGTCACGTTATGCTTGCGCCAACCGCTTTGAATGGCACCAGCCACTTCTTCAAGCGAGTAGCGGTTGATCACTTCTTTCTCTCCTTTTGTCCTAATCAGGGTTATCTTCATCATTCTATGTTTGTTTTTACTGTTCCAGAGTGCAAAGATACAAAAATTATCGCAACAATTTGCATTTTTACTTTATTATTTTCAAATATTAATGACATCCGACATAACTTCTTTCATTTTTCATTGATTCTCAAGCATATATTATTCAAATCTGTTATTAATTACCAACATAAAACAAACATATTACTGACATAAAACCGACATAAAACAGGTACTTTAATCTCTTCAGCCTTAATCGCAGATTTCATATTGGCATCTCTACAGTTTATCTACGTATTTCCGTTAATAAATTCTCTAGAGAATTGAAGCGATACATGCCTTCTTGCTATTGAAGAACCCCCTCCTAATTGTTGAATTCTCTAGAGAATTATCTTACTACTCCTAAGAGATAGTTTGCAGAAGTCCGTTTTTCATTTTGCTCCCATAGGCTATCGATTAGGACTCAATGCCTGCTCACAATATATCATGATTGATTTTATTATATGTTGGTATAATGTTTGTTCTATGTCGGTATTATGTCAGTATTTTCAGTATTTTGATTTATATATATGTTTGATTATAAGCAAAATAGATATCATTTTATGTCGGATGTCAGTAATTTCTTTAAAATGCATATTCAATTTATAAACTTTTGTCATTGAATTACGCTCATCCGAGTTCCTATTTCTTAAAAATTGTGATTTTTCTCGCCGATTTCATTGGATTCTCTAGAAAATGATGTATTTTTGCACAAAAACCAGGAATTCATGAGATACAGAATCAAAAAAGAGACCAAGCCCACATTGCCCACATTCGGCAAATACAAGGCTGTTGCAGTTCACAACCAGACCATTGAGAGCAGGCAGCTCTATGAAGAGGCTGCCAGACATAGTGGAGTAAGCGGTGGTGTCCTCGAAGGACTGATGATGACGGTGGCAGAGACGGTCCGTCGTCATCTGAAGAATGGCGACAAGGTGCGCCTCAAGGACTTCGGCCTGCTGAAACTCGAGATTGAAAGCGAAAAGGTCGATAACCTCAAGGACTTCCGAGCCAAGAAGCACATCCGAGGCGTCCGCCTCCACTTCATTCCCGCCAGCGAAAACGGCTCCCCCGAACTCTACAAAGACATCACCTTCGAGAAGGATAAAACCCTACCAGAGGAATAAAAGATGCAAGAAAACTTATCAAAATTTGGAAGATTAAGAAAAGAATTGTATCTTTGCAGCAAAATTGGTAATAATGGGAAGAGAAGAATGCATTCAGTTCCTTAAGAAGTATATGAAAAAACTCCAGAGTGAGTATGGCATCACTTCTTTGTCACTATTTGGATCGACTGCTAGAGGAAGTCAGAAACCAAATAGTGATATCGACTTGTTTGTGGATACTGAAACGCCCAATCCATTCTTACTAATGGATGCGAAAGAATTTCTGGAAAATGAGTCTGGTTCTTCAGTTGATATAGTTCGCAATCATCAGAATTTGAATCCGAAACTAAAAAAACGCATATTGAAGGATGGAATTCTTATCTTTTGAATCGAATAGTATTGCAATTGACATCCTAGAAGACATTCTTTCAGCCATCGAAAGGGTAGAGGATCGAACCAAAGATATCCAAACCATTGACGATTTCCTTGGATCTTAACCCATGGGGACAGGTCCCGTGGGTTTATTTGATTTGTCTTACAATTCCATACGGAATGCCCGTGATTCTTACGATCTGCCTAAGTCCTGCTCCATATTCTATAGCCATTGATATTACTTGCTTCTGTTGATACCTTTCCACGTTTGTTAGGTTTGATATTGACAATTGCGGAAAAATATGTGACAAGAAATCTCTTACTTCTTCATCTGTACGCTTGCCTACAGTATCAATGTCTAATATTTTGGATGCCTTAGCCATTGGTTCATTCACTAGTTCTATCAAATCCTCCAACGTAATTCGTTTAAAGACATGTGACGTATTACAAATTTTTGGACAGTTACTTGTCTGGGAGATATATTCATGCCAGCTGCTCCAAGGATAATCAGCCACAGTTTTGCTTAATCCTCCAGCAATGGGATTCTGATGGATATATCTTATTAATGTGATAAAATACTCCATATCGTTGACAGGTTCACTTCTGAATCTCTCCTGGAATAGATGGCCGATACGCTGATGCCTCCAGTTGAAATAGTGTGCATAGGTCTGGGCAATACGCTTCATGGTTTCACCTATTGCTTCAGATGATTCTCTCATTAGAAGATGTACATGATTAGGCATGAGGCAATAGGCGTAGATGGTGCAACGAGCAGGCAATGGAAGTCCCAAATCATCCTTAGGTGATACTTGCTGAGTCAATATTTGAATGAATTTGATACGATCATCGTCATTCATAAATATCTCCTGACGATTCACACCCCTCAGCATGGTGTGATAGATACCTGTTCCAGATTGGATTCTTGCGTGTCTTGACATAGATGATAAATTTAAGTTGATGCTGCAAAGTTACGATTTGTTTTCCTTTCTACCAAAGAAAATGTCGAAAAAGTGCAACTCATGGGGACAGGTTCCGTGAGTTATAGCACTTTTTAGGCCTAAAACTTGCAGGATTCGGAAAAACGTTGTATCTTTGCACCTAATCACTGGCGCAGACCTCAGTGGAGGGCCAGTGGGACATTGAGGGTTAAACATTAGCGTTGGCTATTATTCAAAGTGTTCCGAAACTTGCAGGTAGAAAGAACAAATCTCAGAATAGTGGTAACGCCTACTGCTATGGTGGGCGTTTTCCTGTTTTGAGATTTAGGTTTCCTGCAAGTACCTGGAACACTGAACGGGGATTCGTCCACGTTTTGTGTCTTGGTACTTGTAGGGATTTTGTTTGGTGGCTACGCATTAATACAATAATATTAGTGCTAACATGGCTAAATCATTAATTGAAGAACTGCCCCGTATTGTGAGTGAGGGCAGAAGAGAAGCGGCTCAGATATTGGAGCGCTTGAGTAGTGGTACACAGATTGGGCTTCAGACCAATGAACTGGTACTGCCGAGTAAGGATGTAAGCGGACTGTTTAAAGGCAGTACCCCTCAAATTCCTAATGCCTTTAATATGGCTGGTGGGAATGGGGATTGGATGAATCGCCTCATATACGGTGATAACCTTTTAGCAATGCAGGCGTTGCTTGCTGGTGATGCTCAAACGGGCTTACCCTCACTTCGTGGCAAGGTTGACCTAATTTATATTGATCCGCCATTTGATTCGAAAGCGGATTATCGAACCAAGATATCTTTACCAGGAATGGATATACAGCAAAAGCCAACAGTTATTGAGCAGTTTGCCTATGCAGATACTTGGGAAGAAGGAACGGTTTCTTACCTTAAAATGATTTATCCACGATTAGTTTTGATGAAAGAGTTGTTGTCTGAACGTGGAAGCATTTATGTACATATTGATTGGCATGTTGGGCATTATGTAAAACTTTTACTTGATGAGGTGTTCGGTAAAGACTCTTTATTGAATGAAATTATGTGGTGCTATTCGATAGGAGGTAAAGGAAGTCGATTTTTTGGAAGAAAACATGATGTCATTTTTCTCTATTCCAAGGGACCTGGCTATATATTCAATGGTAAAGATCAGTTGGTAGCTACCGAAAGAAAAGAAAACTCTCACATGCGTGTAAAAGTAGACGAAGATGGTAGGGAATACCAAGAGAAAACAGACAAGAAGTCAGGAAAAGTATATAGATACTATGTTGACGAAGGAAAAATCCCCAATGATTATTGGACTGATATTGAGCAATTGAACAGAGAAGATTCAGAAAGAGTAGGGTATGCAACTCAAAAGCCAGAAAGGTTGCTTGAACGTATTATTGCTGCATCATCTAATAAAGACAGTTTAATTTGTGATTTCTTTGGAGGAAGTGGCACAACTGCTGCTGTAGCAGAACGTTTAGGCAGAAGATGGATAACTTGTGATATAGGTAAGCCTGCTTCGTTGGTAATGCGCAAGCGTTTTATTGACCAAGAAGTGAAGCCTTTCCTTTATCAGAGCATTGGCGACTATCAGAAGGAGGCGTTTAGAAACAATAAACGCTATAAGCATGTGGGCGATTTAAGTCAAGTGGTATTGGGACTTTACGGCGCTTTACCGTTTACGCCTGAGCAGACGAACGACAGGAACTTTGGTTATATAAAAGGTACGCGAACATTAGTAATGGTTGATTCTCCTAATCGCTTGACTACAGCCGCCACTATCCGTAAAGCAGTAGAAGCAAAGGCATCGCTGTTGGGTGGTGACTGGGAAAAAGTCATCGTATTAGGATGGAACTTTGCCTTTGATATATCGCAAGCCATTCAGAAGTATCAGAATTCGAATGTGGAAGTACTGGTTATACCTCCAGACTTGTTGGATAAGTTAGCCAAGAAAGGTTATAAGAAACTGATTGATGATAAGTCTGTGCGATTCTCGTCATTGCAATATTTGGTGGCAAAGCCATTAGTGGTGACACCTGCTGGTGAGCAGGACGAGATAGATGTGGAGTTGGAGAACTATGTGCTACTGTCACCTGACAATATTCCACTTGACGATAAGGATAAAGAGAAATTACAAGAGGTATTGGAGCGTGACCCACTGTCGCTAATAGAATATTGGAGCATCGATCCTGACTACGACGGTGTGACCTTCCGCTCTACATGGCAGGACTATCGGGAGAATATCGAGAATGACAACGATCCGCTGCATTGTGTCAATAAAACTCGTCTAAGGGTTGCTCACAAGGATCATCGCCAAGTATGCATTAAGGCTGTAGATGTGTTCGGATTTGAGAGTCAGGTAATAATGGAGGTGTAGGCTATGGCAACAAACGGAATGAATGCCTCTTTGGAACTGGCCAAGAGGCTAAGTGAGACTGTAAATGATGCATGGGAAAGCGGGGAACTGTTGGATCAGGTGACACCTACGACTCAGAATCTGTTGAGGTGGTGGTTCTCTGAGGAATACTGTTCACAGCGAAAACAGAATTTTCATGCAGGCCAGCGACAGGCCATTCTGAATATCGTCTATCTGCATGAAGTGCTGGGCGCAAAGAATGTGTTGGAATACTATGAACAACTGACACCAGACCTGATGCCTGTTGTGGAGTTAGGAGCCTTGGGACAACAGAAATATCAGATGCCAAAGTATGCAGTGAAGATGGCAACAGGTACCGGTAAGACTTGGGTGATGCATGCCCTATTGCTTTGGCAGATGCTGAATGCCAGACACGAAGATGTGAAGAGCGGACGTTTCACCAAGAACTTCTTGATAGTTGCTCCTGGTCTGATAGTCTATGATCGCCTGTTGGATGCTTTCTGCGGACGGATGCAGCGAGATAAGGAAGAACGTGACATTCAGACCAATGATTTCTATTTGAATCAGGAAGTGTTTATACCTGTTCACTATCGGCAGGAAGTCTTTTCGTTTATCCAAAACAATGTAGTGACGAAAGATGAGGGTATCGGACGAAAGACCACAGGCGACGGACTTATCGCCTTAACGAACTGGCATCTGTTTGAGAATCAATTAGATGAAGAGGAAACTGGTGAAAGTGGTGAGTTGACACCATCGGAGATTATCGACCAATTGCTGCCTATTCGTCCAGGTAAGGCTGCTGGTAATGACCTAGGAATGCTGGATCGTCGCTATCTGCGAGGCTCAGAATTGGAATACCTTGCAGATTTGGAAGATATCATGGTGATTAATGATGAGGCCCATCATATCCATGAACTGAAACGTAATGGCGAGATTGAAGAAGTGGAATGGCAGAAAGGTTTGAATGTCATTGCAGAGAAGAAAGGCGAAATGTTCTTTCAAGTGGATTTCTCAGCTACGCCATACGACCAAAGGGGTTCAGGCAAGAAGGCACAAAAGTGTTTCTTCCCTCATATCGTCGTTGACTTCGACTTGGCAACAGCTATGCGCAAAGGATTGGTGAAGACACTGCTTTTAGATAGGAGACAGGAGCTAACAGAACTTGGGCAGTTGGACTATAAGGCTGTACGTGACGAACGCAATAAGGTTTGTGACTTGAGCGACGGACAAAGGCTGATGCTTAGAGCAGGCTTGGCTAAGCTGAAGAAACTAGAAACGGATTTTACAAGGCTTGATGAGAAGAAGAATCCGAAGATGCTGGTTATCTGTGAGGATACTTCCGTGGCTCCTTTTGTGAATCAGTTGATGCTGGAAGATGGATTGTCACAGGAAGATGTAGTTACCATTGACAGTAACGCCAAAGGTGAAGTGTCGGAAGAGGAATGGAAGGAAACCAAAAAGAAACTCTTCGACATCGATAAATACCAGAAGCCCAAGGTGATTATCTCGGTGCTGATGCTGCGTGAAGGTTTTGATGTGAACAATATCTGTGTGATTGTACCACTTCGATCTTCAGAGGCTCCTATTTTGTTGGAACAAATCATAGGACGTGGTTTGCGACTGATGTGGCGAGAGCCAGACTATCAGAGTATCAAGGAAGATGATCGCAAACGTGTGCTGCAATTGCATACTCAGCCTAAGACTTATGTTGATATGTTGAGTATTATTGAGCATCCTGCATTCCTGCAATTCTATGAGGAACTGTTTGCTCAAGGCTTGGCTGTCGAAGAAACTGGAGAGACTGGTGAGGGTGGCTCTACTGGAGACTTAATCAAAGTGGGACTGCGCGAGGATTATGAACAATTCGACTTTGAGTGGCCAATGATAGTCAGGGAGGCAGAAGAGGAGTTGGAAGATGTAGAGATAGACATCCGTACTCTTCAGCCGTTTACAGCTTTTCCATTGGAAAGGTTGCGCCAGTTCTTAGCTCAAGACGGTGAGACATTTATTTCTCAGGAAGCATTATCAAAGACACAGTTTGGAAGGTATAAGGTGACAGCCAATCTGTTTACGGCCACCAGCTATAATGAGTATTTACAAAAGTTGCTTCGAACTATTACACTCCGTTTTGACAGGGTTTCATCGCACAAAGAGATGCCTGTTCCTAATCTACAAATTAACGAGGCTCGCACGATAGCAGTTGTAGATCAATTTATCCGCACAAGACTATTCGGCCAACCCTTTAATCCATTCAACGGCAGCGATTGGAAGATATTGTTATCGAAGGATGCGATTGTTACGAAGCATATCATTGAAGAAATGGCTCGTGCCATTTTTAACATCCAGAACAATATCATGACAACGGATGCCCAAGTGGTGCATACTAAGTTCTCCTCTGTAGTGGAGATTAAGATGCGCGAGTCGTATTCAATAGAAGTCCACAAGGCTATCTATGAACGGCTGGGATATCCCACAACTCGTGGAGGGTTCGAAAAGGCGTTTATGGAGTTTCTTGATAAGGATGGTGAAGTAGAGCGTTTCTTGAAAATCAATGAGAGTCAACATCCCTTCGCAGTCATCTATTATATGAGAAAGGATGGCCTAATGGCTACTTATCATCCTGACTTTATCGTAGCTACAGAAAAGAAGATCTATCTGATAGAGACTAAGGGTAATGATAAACTCTTTGATAAGAATGTACGTCAAAAGCAGACAGCAGCAGTAGAGTGGACTCGTAAGATTAACGAACTGAAACCTGAGGTACGAATGGGTCACAAATGGGAGTATGTGCTTATTAGTGAAGATAATTTCTATGGGTTGTCTGCTAATGGAGCAACAATAACTGACATATGTGATAGATGTAAGGTGTCATTGTCAGCTGCTATGGGTGAATTATTTGTATGATTATCCAGAACTCACGGGACCTGTCCCCGTGAGTCAAAGGTTACGGATTCACGCGAGTCATCTCGAAAGTTGTGGTGTAGGTGGAACCATCCGCATTCTGGCGCGAGGGAGTCCGCTACTTGATGAGAGCCTTGCGGGCTGCATCGATCTTATCCTTCATATTTGTCATCTGCTCGCTCATTTCGGCAACGGTGGTGGCATTAAGAGCGTCGAGGGGTGCAAGAGCCTCTGCTACGGGCTTGATCTCGGGATCGTACTGGGACAGACGGTTGACAGCATCCAGAATCAAGATGATACGGTAGGTGACGTTGGCAGCAGTCTCATCAGTAAAGGGGGTCAGGAACTGATCCTGGGTCTGGCTGATCACGTTGAGTTGCTCAACGAGAGCGGCAGCGGCAATCTGCCAGAAGAAGTTGATGCGACCGTTCTTCTCCATCTCATGATAGAGGGCAGACGTGGTCTCAAAGACGGCATCTGGATTCTCAATAACCTTGAAAGAGGGGTCGGCAATATCGGCAGCCAGTTTGCCGATGGCCTTCTCATAGTCTTCTGTAGGCATCTCGTATAGTTCGGCAACCTTCTTGTCGATGCTGAGGGCGGTCATTACGCGATACTTCTCAGCGAGGGTGGCAGCCTCTTCAGCCACACTGGCAGCCAGCAGATAGTCGGGCTTAACCAGTTTTCCTTCCTCGGAGATCTGGATGCCTTCCTTGGTAGTCTTGAAGAAGGGGGGCTGGTCAATTTTGCTGAACTCAACGGCAATGCTGTCGATTTGCATCTTGATGTTGGCCGCAATCTGAGCCTGTTCGAAACTCTGCGTAGAGTCAGCCGACTCTGCATTCTGTGCGGTCTTGTTGCCGCATGCTGTAAAAACGATTGCTGCGAAAACTGCAGTGAGGATTGATATCTTTTTCATTGCTTTTGTGATGTTTGTTAGTTTATAATTTAATACTTTATTCAACACTTTTAAACCTGATCCGGTCACCGATAAAATCCATGTGTTCGCACCGAAATTTTTGCAAAATTAAGTATATTATTTCAATTATCCAAACTTTCTATGTTATTTTTTTCATGATTCGCTATTCACTATTCACTTTTTTTTGTACCTTTGCAGCATCAAACCATTTTAAAAGTGACAATTATGGGTATTATCTATTCACTCCTTCTTGGATGTTTGGCTGGCTTCTGCGCCGGCAAGTTGATGAAAGGTGGTGGCTTCGGCATCATCATGAACATTGTGTTGGGTCTCTTTGGCGGTGTCCTCGGCGGCTGGTTGTTCGACATGCTGGGCATCTCATGGGGAGGTCTCCTTGGTCAGCTCGGCACAGCCATCATCGGTGCTGTAGCCATCCTGTGGATTGCCTCTTTCTTCAAGAAATAAGGCGATAGATGGATTTGGAAAGATGCACGCTGGCCGTATGTGAGATAGCACGGCGGGCGGGTGCCTATATCAGGGAGGAACGCCAGAAATTCTCCCTTGAGAGTGTCGAGCGGAAACATGCCCACGATTATGTGTCGTATGTGGATAAAGGCTCGGAACGGCTGATTGTTGCTGCGCTGAAGGAGTTATTGCCCGAGGCGGGGTTTATTACCGAAGAAGGTACCGCAGAGGGGGACAGTCCCTCTGCGTTCGGCAAGCCAAACACAGCTGGGACAATTCCCCTGTGCTGGGTGGTCGATCCGCTCGATGGCACGACGAACTTCATCCATAGGTATGCTCCCTATGCCGTGAGCATCGCATTGCTGCAAGGGAAGGAGATCCTCATCGGCGTGGTCTATGAGATTTGTGCCGATGAGTGTTTCTATGCCTGGAAGGGTGGCGGCGCTTTCGCAGATGGCAATCGTCTCCACGTGAGTGGTCAGAAAATCCAGGATGCGTTGCTATGTCTGCAGCTTCCTTACAACAGCGAGGCCTATAAACCCGTGATAAAGCGACTCATAGACAAGTTCTATGGTAATGTTGGCAGCATTCGGGCATGTGGCTCTGCGGCGATGGCACTCTGTTATGTCGCAGCAGGTCGGCTTGACGGCTATGCAGAGCAGTATATCGGTCAGTGGGACTATATGGCAGGCAGTCTGATAGTGATGGAGGCAGGCGGAACGGTAACTGATTACAGTGGCTCTGTTGATTTTACTCAGGGTAACAGCGTGGTCGCCACCAACGGCATCATCCAGCAGGATCTCTTGACCAGCATCGCAATGATAAATAGAAAATCGTAAATCCGTAAATCGTAAATCATCATGGCAGCAGGAAAGTGGATAGGAGGTTTTATCGGATGGATGGCTGGAGGACCGTTAGGGGCCTTGGCGGGCTATCTTGTCGGCTCTTTATTCGATTCTATGCTCGATGGAGTAAATACACCCCATAATTCAGGAACTTGGGGCTCAGGATCCGAGCGTGATACGGGCAGCTGGCAACAGCAATCGTACCAGGACTATAATCAGGCTTACCAACAGGCCTATCGTCAGCGTCAGCAACAGGGCGACCGTAACAGCTTTCTGTTCTCGCTGCTTGTGCTCTCCTCGTATATCATCAAGGCCGACGGCAAGGCGATGCACTCGGAGATGGAGCTGGTGCGCCAGATGTTGCGCCAGAACTTCGGTTCGAGTGCTGTGCAGCAGGGTAATGACATTCTGAACAGACTCTTCGACGAGCAGAAACGCGAGGGGTGGACACAGTTCAAACAGACGGTGCGCCAGTGTTGCGGACAGATCAATCAGCAGATGGACTACTCGCAGAGGCTTCAGCTGCTTAATTATCTCGTGATGGTGGCGAAAGCCGACGGCAGTGTGCCCCAAAGTGAGGTCAATGCCCTCAAGGAGTGTGCCCAGTGGATGGGCCTCCGGTCAAGCGAGGTCGATTCGATGCTCCATCTGGAGGGCAACACGTTGGAGGATGCCTATAAGGTGCTTGGTGTCAGTCCGGATGCCTCTGATGATGAATTGAAGAAAGCTTATCGCAAACTGGCTCTCGAGCATCACCCAGACAAGGTGGCAGCCCTTGGCGAGGATGTGCGTAAGGCGGCTGAGAAGAAATTCCAGGAGATCAATGCGGCTAAGGATCGCATCTGGAAGGCCCGAGGACTGTGATGGTAATGGACAATGGTTAATGGACAATGGATAATTGAGAGCGCCGGCAATTATAGTTCCTGAAGGGTGCCACGAGGTGTTGCTACATGCCTGTTGTGCGCCCTGTTCTTCAGCCATCGTTGAGTGGCTGGTGCAACACGATATCCGTCCCACAATCTACTATTACAATCCGAACATCTGGCCCCGTGAAGAGTATGAGATCCGCAAACAGGAGAGTAAGCGCCATGCTGAGAGTCTTGGACTCAGGTGGATAGACGGCGACTATGATCATGAGCAGTGGCGGAAGGATGTCTGCGGACTGGAAGGGGAGCCGGAACGGGGCCGACGATGTGAGCAGTGCTTCACGCTCCGTCTGACTGAGGCAGCACGAAAAGCCAAAGAACTTGGCATTCAGTACTTTACAACCACTTTGGCCTCCAGCCGTTGGAAGAGTCTCGAACAGATTGAACGTGCTGGCCAAAACGCAGAACAAATCACAAACTTCAAATTTCAAACTTCAAACTTCAAAGTTATTTTCTGGGCCCAGAACTGGCGTAAGGGCGGACTATATGAACGTCGTAACCAGCTTCTGAAAGAATATCAGTTTTATAACCAACAATACTGTGGCTGTGAATATAGCCAAAGACAAAATGTAAAAACCTATGAAGAAAAGACTACTAATGATGACGGCCATGATGCTGCTCAGCAGCCTGTGGCTGACGGTGATGGGGCAGACAAAGGCAAAGGGTAGCCAAGTGCAGTTTGGGAATAGGGACGACTATGTGGCGTTTCTCTATCAGTATATGCCGCTACCCGACAAGGCTGATTATCCGCTCGAGTTCTATCAGGAGAATGTATCCCTTTCTCTGTTGGCAAGGGAAACTATGCCATGGGGAAAGGATGTTCCTGAACGAGAGTTCCGGCACTTTGTCGTGCCTGTCAGGGTGAATAATGAGAACCTCGACAATAGCCGCGAGGTTTTCTACAGGGAACTGAAGCCGAGGGTTGAGTCTATGAGTATGAAAGATGCCATCCTGGAGGTGAACCACTGGTGTCATGAGCACGTGACCTATCGTCCTTCCGATGCCCGTACGAGCAGTCCGCTGGCAACACTGAAGACGGCCTACGGGCGCTGTGGCGAACAATCCACGTTCACAGTGGCTGCCCTCAGGGCCGTTGGTATTCCAGCCCGTCAGGTCTATACGCCGCGCTGGGCTCATACCGATGATAATCATGCCTGGGTGGAGGCTTGGGCCGACGGCAAGTGGTATTTCCTTGGGGCCTGTGAGCCTGAGCCCGTGCTGAATCTCGGCTGGTTTAATGAGAGTGCGTCGCGGGGTATGCTGATGCATACGAAGGCTTTTGGCGACTACGACGGTCCTGAGGAGGTGATGAGCCGTACGCCCTGTTATACAGAGATCAATGTCATCGACAACTATGCGCCCACCTCGCGTGTCGATGTGTGGGTGGTCGATGCTCAAGGGCAGGCTGTCGAAGGGGCGCAGGTGGAATTCAAGCTTTATAATTATGCCGAGTTCTATACCGTAGCCAAGAAACTGACGGATGCAGAGGGAAAGACCTTCCTGACAGCAGGTCGTGGCGACATGCTGATCTGGGTGTCGAAAGACGGACAGGTGAAAATCCGGAAGGTGTCTTTTGGACAGGATCAGGCCGTTACGCTCGTACTCGACGGACAACCGTTGCCACAGCGTCTGGATATCGATATCGTACCGCCTCCTGTCAGTGCCTCTCTTCCTGAGGTGACTGCTGAACAGCGGGCAGAAAATAATCGCAGGTTAGTGACGGAAGACTCCATCCGACATGCTTATGAGGCGACGATGCCCGTAGAGGACTGGCGAGGCAACTACCAGACCATCCAGCAGTATCTGAAGCTGACGAAGAACCCTGTGATGGCTCAAAAACTGCTCAGTGTCATCTCTAAGAAGGACCTGAGGGATATCTCCCTGGAGGTCTTGCTTGACAATGAGGTGGAGCTGACGGATACTTCGGATGTCTATTGCCGTTATGTCCTCTCACCCCGCGTGGAGAACGAGTGGCTGACGCCTTATAAGTCGTTCTTCCGCAAAGAACTGAAGGATATCCGTCAGGTGACCGACCTGGTGGCATGGTGCCAGAAGAACCTGAAGCTGGATAACGACCATAACCCGCAGAATCTTCGTATGCAGCCGATGAGCGTCTATCGGGATAGGCTGACGGATCGTATGGGCCGTAACATCTTCTTCGTCTCCGCTGCCCGCAGTCTGGGATTCCCTGCCCGTATCAACGAGGTGAACGGCAAACCGCAGTATTATAAGGACGGTAATTGGTATGATGTAGATTATGAGAAACGGACCGACGTGAGCGTCGACCTCTCTCCCCTCCAGCTGGTTTATCACCCGGTGGCGTATTACGACGATCCGAAGTATTATATCCACTTCACGCTCAGTAAGTTGGCCGATGGTCAGGCACAGTTGCTGACCTACGATGAGGAGGCTACATGGAAGCGTGATTTCGAGAATGGTGTTGAGCTGGAGCGTGGCGACTATCTGCTGACCACTGGTACGCGCCTGGCCAGCGGAAAGGTGCTGGCCCATCTGGAGCGTTTCACCATTGGCGATCAGGCGAAGGTGGACTTCACGATGCGTGAGGACAAGGAGGAAGCTCAGGTGATCGGCTCGCTGAATGCAGAGGATCTCTATCTTGACCATGCGTCTGGAACCGAGAAGAGCATCCTCTCCACAACCGGACGTGGTTTCTATGTCTTGGGTATCGTGGCACCTAATCAGGAACCGACGAATCATGCCCTTCGCGACATCAGTGTCTATAAGGAACAGATGGAGCAATGGGGGCGCACAATGTTGCTGATCTTCGAGAGCGCCAACGATGCGCAGCGTTTCAACTATCAGGAATTCAGCAATTTACCATCGACGGTGGTATGGGGCACGGATGTGAATGGCCAAATCAGTCAGGAGGTACGCGAGCAGATGAAGCTCACCAGCCCTTCGCTCCCCATCTTCCTGATTTGCGACACCTTCAACCGCGTGGTGTTCTGTCAGCAGGGCTACACCATCAACCTCGGGGAACAGCTGATGAAAGTCATCCGCAAATTGTAGCGAGGATCTGTCTGACGGTATCGGCTGAGGTGACACCGTTGCCTCCTGAAGCCGAGCCGTGGATCTCCATACAGCCCGTCTGGTCGAGTATCAGGCGGGCATTCTTTTCGTTGACGCCTCCGCCTGGCAGGATGATAAGTCGGTCACCAGCCTGCTGCTGCAGCTCTTTCAGCAAAGGAATGCCCTGTTGTGCCTTGGGCTGCTGGCCAGAGGTCAGAATACGGCGGCAGCCTGTTCCGATGACCTGCTCGAGGGCTGTCTGCGGGTCTCGGCAGACGTCAAAGGCCCGATGGAAGGTGACGGGCTTGCCTTGTGCGGCTGCTACGAGACGGTGCGTGGCCTCTAAGTCGATATTCCCCTCCTGATCCAGAGCTCCGATCACGATGCCGTCGGCATAGGGTAGGGAGGCCTTGATATCTTCCTCCATGATACGCATCTCCTCTTCCGTATAGACGAAATCGCCTTCACGGGGACGGATCAGTACGTGGATCTTCAGTGTGGGATAAAGCGTGCGGACGGTCTTGAGCAGTCCTAATGAGGGCGTCAGACCATCGAGCGAGAGGGCTGAACAGAGTTCTATGCGTTCGGCACCACCCTCTACGGCAGCCATCACACTTTGCAGGTTGCCTGTACATACTTCTAATAGTCGTTTCATAGCTCTTTGTCGATTTTGTTGGGCACAAAGATACGTTTTTTTGTTGAAACTATCGCATGCCGGAATGTACTTTTCTTCGAAAACAGAAGAAAAATAGCATATTTCTTTGTATTTTGCTCACTTTTTCGTACCTTTGCGCCCTAAACTAATAAGGTATTTATGTTTGAGAATTTAAGTGAAAGGCTTGAACGGTCGTTCAAGATATTGAAAGGTGAAGGAAAAATCACTGAGATTAATGTCGCCGAGACATTGAAAGACGTGCGTCGCGCCCTGCTGGATGCCGATGTGAACTATAAGGTGGCCAAGACGTTTACGGACACCGTCAAGCAGAAGGCTCTCGGTATGAATGTGCTGACTGCAGTGAAGCCTGGTCAGCTGATGGTGAAGATTGTTCACGACGAACTGGCAGAACTGATGGGCGGCAAGGCCGTAGAGCTGAAAGTAGAGGGTCGTGCCGGTGCTCCTGCGATCATCCTGATGTCAGGATTGCAAGGCTCTGGTAAGACAACGTTCAGCGGCAAGCTGGCTTTACTGCTTAAGACCCGTCATCACAAGAAGCCGCTGCTTGTGGCCTGCGACGTCTATCGTCCGGCTGCTATCGAGCAGTTGAAGGTCGTAGGACAGACCGTCGGTGTGCCCGTCTATTCCGAGCCGGAGAACAAGAATGTGGTCGAGATAGCCAACCACGCCATTCAGGAGGCAAAGGCCAAAGCCAATGACGTGGTCATCATCGATACCGCCGGTCGTCTGGCTGTCGACGAGGAGATGATGAACGAGATTGAGACGCTGAAGAAGGCTGTGAATCCCAACGAGACCCTCTTCGTCGTCGATTCCATGACTGGTCAGGATGCCGTGAATACTGCCAAGGAGTTTAATGACCGTCTCGATTTCGATGGTGTCGTCTTGACGAAGCTCGACGGTGACACCCGTGGTGGTGCTGCCCTCTCCATCCGAACGGTGGTGACGAAGCCTATCAAGTTTGTCGGTACAGGTGAGAAGATGGATGCCATCGATGTGTTCCATCCTGACCGCATGGCCGACCGTATCCTGGGTATGGGTGATATCGTCAGTCTCGTGGAGCGGGCCCAGCAGCAGTTCGACGAGGAGGAGGCCAAGCGCTTGGAGAAGAAGATCCGTAAGAATAAGTTCGACTTCGATGACTTCATGGGTCAGATCCAGCAGATCAAGAAGATGGGTAACATCAAGGATCTCGCAGGTATGATTCCTGGTGTCGGCAAGCAGATCAAGGATCTCGACATCGACGACAATGCCTTCAAGGGCATCGAGGCGATGATCAACTCGATGACTCCGAAGGAGCGTGCCAATCCTGATATCATCAATCAGAGCCGTCGCCGCAGAATCGCTGCCGGTAGCGGTACAAAGCTGGATGATGTGAACCGTCTGATGAAGCAGTTCGACCAGACCCGTAAGATGATGCGTATGGTGACGGGCATGAATTCCTCGAAGATGGCCCAGATGGCCAATGCCATGAAGGCCATGAAAGGCGGCATGCCGAAATTCTAAATCGTAAATCCGTAAATCGTAAATCCGTAAATCGTAAATAATATGGCATTTGGTAAATGGATCAGTAACCTGAAGGGACTCTTCGATGAAGGCCCGATGAAGGAGTTGACAGAGCATGTGGCAAACGAGCAGAAGTCTGAGGTTAAGCTCTCTGCAGAGAACGTCGTCATCACCGACGAGTTCCGCCAGACATTCAATGTGAACAGCCCTGTACGTGAGAACATCAAGAACAGTTTCCTGTTCTCTATGTTGACGATGGCTTCCTATATTGTCATTGCCGATGGTAAGGTGGAGCCTGAGGAGTATGAGTTCTTAGGAAAATTCCTGCACGACACCTTTGGCGAGGAGGCTCAGGTGGAAGGTATGGATGTGGTGAAGAAACTCATTGCCAAGCACGATGAGCTTGAGGCCCGCAAGCCCATGGCTTTCCTGCAGTTGATTGGCGACTGTGGTAGTCAGATTGCCAAATCGCTGAGCGAGGATCTGCGTTATCAGATGCTCTCTATGCTCGCTCTTATCGTGAAGTCCGACGAGAACGTTACAGCCTCAGAGGTTGAGACCTTGAAGGAAGTGGCCCTCTATATCGGTATGAAGGCAACTGATGTGGATGCCCTGATGAATCTGGATCCTGAGAAGGCCAAGGACGATTGGCAGTGGATTAAATAAAAGTAAAAAAGTAAAAAGGTAAAAAAGTGCAACTGATTGACGGAAAGGCAACGGCAGCTGCCATCAAGGCGGAGATTGCTGAAGAGGTAAAAGAGATTATTGCCAATGGCGGCAAACAGCCCCATCTGGCAGCCATTCTCGTAGGCCATGACGGTGGCTCCGAGACATACGTGAAGAATAAGGTACTGGCCTGTGAGGCCTGTGGTTTCAAATCCACGCTCATCCGTTTTGAGGACGATGTGACGGAAGCCGAGTTGTTGGCCTGTGTGGATAACCTGAACCACAATGGCGATGTGGACGGCTTTATCGTGCAGCTTCCCTTGCCAAAGCATATCGACGAGCAGAAAGTGATCGAGGCCATCGACTTCCGCAAGGATGTAGACGGCTTCCATCCCATCAACGTGGGTCGAATGGCGATTGGACTGCCCTGTTTCATCTCGGCTACCCCTCTGGGTATCATTACGTTACTGAAGCGTTACGGCATCGAGACCTCTGGTAAAAAGTGTGTCATCCTCGGCCGTTCGAATATCGTAGGCAAGCCGATGGCTCAGCTGATGATGCAGAAGCATTATGGCGATGCCACCGTGACGGTCTGCCATTCTCATTCCAAGACGCTGAAGGAAGAGTGCCGCGCAGCTGACATCATCATCGCCGCTATCGGACAGCCGGATTTTGTCACGGCCGATATGGTGAAGGAAGGTGCTGTGATCGTCGATGTTGGTACCACCCGTGTACCTGATGCTACTCGTAAGAGCGGCTTCCGCCTGAATGGTGACGTGAAATTCGACGAGGTGGCTCCTAAGTGTAGCTTTATCACCCCTGTTCCTGGTGGCGTAGGCCCGATGACCATCTGCTCGCTGATGAAGAATACCCTCGCAGCAGGCAAAAAGGAGTACTACAAGTAATTGACAAATTGATAATTATGACGGCGGCGGAGTTTTATCAGCAGGGCAACGAGGCTCGCAAGCATGGCCAGTGGCATGAGGCGATCAACTGCTATATCAAGGCCATAGAACTCGATCCTGACAGTCCTGCCGTTGAGGCTAAACGCATGCTTGACGATATCCTCTCTTTTTATTGCAAAGACATGTATAACCCATAACATCCAACAATAAAACACGGTGAGATTTGGTTAGAAACGGCATGATGACGACGGGAGTGGGCACTGCGCTCCATTTCCTGGTCGACGGGCTGTGCGCCTGTTGCCTGTTTCTGTTGGCTGAAGACTGCGAAGGGCAATACCTCCTTGGTTTATTTTTGACTTATAACGTGCTGGCTTTCCTCACACAGCCGCTGACGGGGATGCTGGCCGACCGCGTGACCCGCCATCAGCAGCTGATGGCGCTGTCGGTCACGTTACTGGCATCGGGCGTGGCCGTCACCTTTGTCTCTCCACTTCTCACCGCTGTCCTCCTCGGCTTGGGCAATTCTCTGTTCCATGTGTGGGGCGGCAGACAGGTGGCCGTCACGACGGGCAATGACATCCGTTCGTTGGGTGTCTTCGTCTCGACGGGAGCCTTCGGACTGGCCGTGGGGATGGTGATGCACGCCTGGCTGGTGCTCGATGTTTTCCTTGTGGCCATCGTCGTGCTCGCCGTCTTGATGCTCCGTCAGTCGCCGCCTTCCGATTCAGCCGGTGAACCGTCTTTGTTGCCTGTTCGCCTGAGACCTTGGATGGTCTGGGGCTCCTTGCTGGTGTTGATGGCAGTGGTGATGCTGCGCTCCCTGTTAGGTGAGTCTTTCTCCTCGGATATGGTGAAGGGTGGGGCAGTGATGCTCACCATAGGTTTTGTAGCCATGCTGGGCAAGGCCGCTGGGGGTTTCCTGGCAAAGACGATAGGTATTGTCTGGTCGATGGCGCTGGTGGTGATCGGGGCGGTTGCGGTCTTAGGCCTCACTTCTCACGCCTCTCCTCTCATTTTTCCGGCCATAGGCTTGTTGCTGGTGAACCTGACGATGGCGGTGACGCTCTATCTGGCCAATCTCGTCATGCCTGGACGTGAAGGACTGGCTTTCGGCCTTCTGGCAGCAGCCCTGATGCCTGGTTATCTGTTGGCGCAGCTCTCTGGTGGCGGTTTCAACGTGATACCGTCGCTGTTGGCAACGCTCTTGCCCACCATCGTGATCGAGCTCATCGTCTTGTGGGCCCTTCGTGAAAGGCGGGCCGATGTGCTGTGGTCGTCGGTGGTGGTGAATATCCTGACCAATGTGCCGCTGAATCTCTTTGTGACTTACGTCAGCAACAGCCTTTGGGTCATCATTGCGGGCGAGACGCTGGTAGTCCTCGTCGAGGCGTTGTGGTATTGGTATTTCCTCAGAGACTGGCGTCAGGCGTTTCTCTACAGCTTCCTGTGCAACGGCATCAGCTATCTGGTGGGGCTGTTGTCACAACTCGTGATATTATTGTTTTAACTCTATAAAAACCACTGAATTATGATTAGATTATTAGCAGACATTCTTCCCATCGATCCGGATCGTGAGAGGATTATCGAGGTACCAGTATTGAGAGATACTGTCGACACCATCCAGAAGGTGGTGCAGCAGGTTGGCGATGGCGCTCCTTCGGGTGGTAACCATAGTTGGCCCTTTATCCTTGGTGGCATCCTGGCGGCCCTTGTCGCCCTGGGATTCCTTATCTTCATGGTGCGCAGCTATCGTCGTCGTGGCGAACAGCAGGTCATGGCGATCCAATAGTCTCTGGATATTATCAAAAACGAAATAGACTATGATTAAAGAGGAGAACAACCAGAAGCGTGTGAGCCGGAGGGATTTTCTGCGGCGTTTGGGCATGGGTGCTGGGGCGGCGATGGCTCTGAGTGTGATGGAGCCATTGCGCGTGCTAGCTCAGGATGAGAAGAAGGACATGGGGCAGAACCGCATGACTTATCGTGTGCAGCACGGCTCGGGTGAGCAGGTCTCGCTGTTGGGCTTCGGCATGATGCGCCTGCCCAACGACCAGGAGGAGGTGAACCAGCTGGTTGACTATGCCATTGAGCACGGCGTGAACTATTTCGACACGGCTCCGATGTATATGGGAGGACAGTCGGAGGTGCTGACGGGCAATGCGCTGAGCCGCCATCCGCGTGACAGATACTTCGTGGCCACGAAGATGTCGAACCAGCGGAACAACTTGTGGGACTTCGATGAGGCTCAGAAGATGTACTACCAGTCGTTCCAGCGTCTGAAGGTGGACCATATCGACTATTACCTGCTCCACAGTATCGGTGGCGGGGGAATGGAGGCACTGAACGGACGCTTCTTCGACAACCATCTGCTGGAATTCCTCCTGAAGGAGCGCGAGGCAGGGCGTATCAGGCATCTGGGCTTCTCTTATCATGGCGACGTGCGTCCCTTCGACTGGCTGCTCGACCATCAGGACGAGTATCACTGGGACTTCGTGCAGATTCAGATGAACTTCCTCGACTGGCGCCATGCCTCGATGGGTAACGGCTGGCGAAAGGATGCCGATGCCGAGTACCTCTATAATAAATGTGAGAAGACAGGGGTGCAGTGTGTGGTGATGGAACCCCTTCGTGGCGGAGCCTTCGGAAAGATGGCCAAGGAGCTGACTAGTCAGCTGAAAGACGTGCGTCCCAACGACAGTACGGCGCGCTGGGCCTTCCGTTGGGTGGGCTCTCATCCGAATATCCTGACCACGCTGAGCGGCATGAACAAGATGGAGCATCTGAAAGAGAATGTGGAGACCTTCTCGCCCTTGGAGATCTGTACCGAGGCCGAGAATATGCTGTTGGCAGAGATTGCCGACCAGATGGCAGGCTATCCGACGATTCCCTGTACGACGTGTGCCTATTGCATGCCTTGTCCTTACGGAGTCGATATCCCAGGCAACTTCGCCTATTATAATGAGGCCGTCAACAGTCATCTGCTGCCGCTGCCCGAGAAGACCTCTGACGATTATGCTGCCAGGAAGCAGCAGTTTGCCGACGGACTGCGCGAGGCACTGCCCAATGTGGAGTCGTGGGCCAGAAGTTGTGCCGACTGTGAGGAGTGTCTGCCGAAGTGTCCGCAGCAGATTCGTATTCCGAATCAGATGTCTCGAATCGTGGAACTCTTGCGGAAAAGATAGGCTTTTCATCCGAAAAAGAAAGAAAAAAGCGTTTTTCTTTTGCAATTTGCTTACTAATTAGTAAATTTGCACCCCGAATTTGGGATTTAATGCATTAAACAATTATATTATGGCAAAAATGAAAGGTGCCATCGTGGTGGATACCGAGAGGTGCAAGGGATGCCAGCTGTGCATCATCGCCTGCCCTCAGAAGGTCATTGCCCTGGCCAACAAAGTGAATCTGCATGGCTATCCCTATGTGGAGGCTGTCAACGAGGAGGCCTGTGTGGGCTGTGCTTCGTGTGGCATCGTCTGTCCCGATGGCTGCATTACTGTTTATCGTAAAAAAGTTGAGGAGTAAGGTATGGAAAAAGATGTTGTGTTGATGAAAGGCAATGAGGCGATCGCCCATGCTGCTATTCGTTGCGGATGCGACGGCTATTTCGGCTATCCTATCACTCCGCAGAGTGAAGTGATTGAGACGCTGGCCGAGCTGAAGCCTTGGGAGACCACTGGTATGCAGGTGGTACAGGCTGAGAGTGAGCTGGCTTCGATCTACATGGTCTATGGTGCCGCTGGTGCCGGTAAGCGTGCGATGACCTCGTCATCGTCTCCTGGCATCGCCCTGATGCAGGAGGGTATCACCTATATGGCTGGTGCCGAGGTGCCAGGTGTATTTGTCAACGTGCAGCGTGGCGGTCCTGGTCTGGGAACCATTCAGCCTTCGCAGGGTGACTATTTCCAGGCTACCCGTGGTGGCGGAAACGGCGACTACAAGGTCATCGTGCTGGCTCCTTCGTCAGTACAGGAGATGGCCGACTTCGTTGATCTGGCCTTCGAGCTGGCCTTCAAGTATCGTAACCCCGCCATGATCCTCTCCGATGGTGTCATCGGACAGATGATGGAGAAGGTGGTGCTGCCGCCGTTCAAGCCCCGTCGTACGGATGAGGAGGTGATTGCCCAGTGTCCTTGGGCCTCTACCGGTAAGCCGAAGGGTGGGAGAGAGCGTGTGGTCATCACGTCGCTCGAGCTGAAGCCCGAGATCATGGAGCAGCGTAATATCGCCCTCCAGGAGAAATACGCCAAGATTCAGGAGAACGAGGTGCGCTTCGAGGAGCAGCTGATGGACGATGCCGAGTATGCTATCGTCGCCTTCGGTTCTGCTGCCCGTATCGCAGAGAAGTCTGTGGAGATTGCCCGTGAGCAGGGTATCAAGGTCGGTTTGTTCCGTCCCATCACACTGTTCCCGTTCCCCATCAAGGAGATTACAGCGCTGTCGAAGAAGGTGAAGGGTATCCTCGTGGCTGAGATCAACGCCGGACAGATGGTTCAGGACGTTCGCCTCGCCGTGAACGGAGCTGTGCCCGTCGAGCAGTTCGGCCGTCTGGGAGGTATCGTTCCCGATCCTGAGGAAATCGTGAATGCCATGCGGCAGCAATTAGGAATTAAGAATGAAGAGTTGTCGGCTTTTGCCGATTAAGAATTAATAATTAGAATTTGAAAAGTAATTCTAAATGTATAATTGAAACTCGCCGTAGGCGATAACTCCAAATTCTAAATTCTAAATTCTAAATTCTAAATTCAAAAAGAAAATGGATAGAAATCAGATAGTTCAACCCGAGAACATCGTCTGCAAGAAGCCGACGCTGATGAACGACAAAAACATGCACTATTGCCCAGGCTGTAGTCACGGTGTGGTGCATAAGCTCATTGCCGAGGTCATCGAGGAAATGGGAATGGAAGACAAGGCCGTGGGTGTATCGCCCGTAGGCTGTGCCGTCTTCGCGTACAATTATATAGATATCGACTGGCAGGAGGCTGCCCACGGTCGTGCACCCGCACTGGCTACGGGTATCAAGCGCTGCTGGCCCGACCGTCTGGTATTTACCTATCAGGGAGACGGCGACCTCGCTTGTATCGGTACCTGTGAGACCATCCACGCGCTGAATCGTGGTGAGAATATCGTCATCATCTTCGTCAACAATGCCATCTATGGTATGACGGGTGGTCAGATGGCTCCTACCACGCTGATTGGTCAGAAGACCTCTACTTGTCCCTACGGCCGCGATCCTCAGTTGCATGGCTATCCCCTGAAGATGGCCGATATCGCCGCTCAGTTGGAGGGCACTTGCTACGTCACTCGTCAGAGTGTGGAGTCAGTCGCCTCTATCCTGAAGGCAAAGAAGGCATTGCGCAAGGCTTTCGAGGCTTCGATGGCTGGCAAAGGCTCGTCGCTCGTCGAGTTTGTCTCAACCTGTAACAGCGGTTGGAAGCTCACCCCCGCCAAGGCGAACGAGTGGATGAAGGAAAACATGTTCCCCTTCTATCCCAAAGGTGATTTAAAAGATACAACAATGAAATAGGAGACAAGGAGACAAGGAGACAAGGAGTCCAAGACGAATGTCTGATCGCTCGATACTATTGTCCTGAACTCCTTGAACTCCATGAACTCCTTGAACTCCCCAAAATATAGAATTATGAAGAAGGAAATTATAATTTCAGGTTTTGGAGGTCAGGGCGTGCTCTCGATGGGTAAGATTCTGGCCTATAGTGGACTGATGGAGGACAAGGAGGTCACTTGGATGCCTGCCTACGGTCCTGAGCAGCGTGGTGGTACTGCCAACGTCACGGTGATTGTCAGCGACGAGCGCATCTCATCGCCCATCCTCTCGAAGTACGACATCGCCGTTGTGCTCAACCAGCCCTCGCTCGAGAAGTTCGAACCGAAGATCAAGCCCGGTGGCATCCTGATCTACGACGGCTTCGGCATCATCAACAAGCCCACCCGTAAGGACATCACCGTCTACGAGATCAACGCGATGGACAAGGCTGCCGAGATGAAGAACGGCAAGGTGTTCAACATGATTGTCCTCGGCGGTCTGCTCAAGGTGGCTCCAGTCGTTAGCGACAAGGGCGTCGAGAAGGCCCTCAAGAAGACCCTCCCCGAGCGTCATCACGACCTCATCCCCCTCAATATGGAGGCTCTGAAAGAAGGAGCTAAGATCATCGAGCAGGTATAACAGCGAATGTCAGTTACGGCTCGTTCCGGTATCATCTACAACTTGTCCGAGCGTCATCTATCTCCCCATAGATGACGCTCGGACAAGTTGTAGATGATATCAGAACGACCCATAGATGCCCTCAGGCAACGTTTTATGTAAATAATAGAAAAGATTTAGGCATTTGTATTGTCTATTCGGAATAAATTGAGTATTTTTGCAACGTAATATGAGTTCAAGATCAGCAAATTGACAAATGGCAAAAATACTATTATGATGAAGAAGCGAGTGATTTTTCTATTGACAGCGGTTTGGATGCTGTTGCTGACAGGATGTAACGACCAGCAAGTGAGGATGATTAGAACCGAGGTGCCAGAGCGGCCTGCGGGGCAGGAGGACGTGCTACAACTCACGGCTCCGCCGATGGCGACCGTTCGTGTAGGCTTCATCGGACTGGGCATGCGGGGCCCGGGGGCTGTGGAGCGCTTTGCACAGATCGAGGGTACCGACGTGAAGGGGCTCTGCGATGTGGAGGCCGACCGCGTGGAGGCTTGTCAGAAGCTTCTCGAAAAGTTCGGGCGTCCCCGTGCGGAAGGCTACAGCGGCAGTACGGAGGCCTACAAGGCCATGTGTGAGCGCGACGACATAGACCTGATCTATATCGCTACCGACTGGGTTCACCACGTACCTCTGGCGCTCTACGCGATGGAACACGGCAAACATGTGGCCATCGAGGTGCCCGCCGCGATGACGCTCGAGGAGATATGGCAGCTCATCGACACCAGCGAGCGCACGCGTCTGCACTGCATGATGCTCGAGAACTGTGTCTACGACTTCTTCGAGATTGCTGCCCTGAATATGGCGCAGCAAGGGCTCTTCGGCGAGGTGATTCACGTGGAGGGTGCCTATCAACACAACCTCGACGACTTCTGGACGGAGTACTGGAACAACTGGCGGCTCGACTACAACATAGCCCATCGTGGCGACATCTATCCCACGCACGGCATCGGGCCCGACTGTCAGCTGCTTAACATCCACCGCGGCGACCGTATGGAATACCTGGTGTCGATGGATACAAAGCCCTTCAACGGCCCCCGTGTGGCGAAGAAGCTGACGGGCAAGGACTGTCCCGACTTCCAAAACGGCGACCAGACTTCGACGCTTATCCGCACCGTGCAGGGAAAGACGATGCTCATACAGCACGACGTGCTCACGCCCCGTCCCTACAGCCGCATGTACCAGATTGTGGGTTCCGACGGCTATGCGAGCAAGTATCCGAAGCATCAGCTGCTGTTCCGGTCAGACCAGCTGAAGGACAAGGAGTCGGCCGACTATCAGAACCTGAATGCCCACGAGGCGATGCCCGACACCCTGTGCGAGGCAATGCTGAAGAAGTATCTGCCCCCGTTCGTGCAGGAACTGGAGGAAAAGGCCAAGAAGGTGGGTGGTCATGGGGGTATGGACTTCATCATGGACTACCGGTTGGTCTACTGCCTGCAGCATGGTCTGCCGCTCGATATGGATGTCTACGATATGGCGGAGTGGTGCTGTCTGGGGCCGCTTTCGCGCCTCTCTCTGGAGAACGGCTCTGTGCCTGTGGGGATTCCTGACTTCACGCGTGGTGCCTGGGATCGGATCAAAGGGTATAAGTACGCGTTTTAGAATTGATAATTATGGATTATGCATTGTTGAATTCTTTCCGGATTGAGGGAACAGTCGCGGAGATCGTGCCCCTTGGAGCGGGACTCATCAATGATACCTATCTGGTGAGGACGGCCGAGGCAGACAAGACCGACTATGTTCTGCAGCGCATCAACCACCATATCTTCACTGATGTGGAGCTGTTACAGCATAACATCGAGGCCGTCACAGCTCATCTGCGGCGAAAGCTGGAGGCTGAGGGGGTGGGGGACATCAGTCGACGTGTGCTGCGCTTCGTGCCTGCGGCAGACGGCAAGACTTACTGTTTCGACGGAGAAAACTACTGGCGCTTGAGCGAGTACATCGCAGACACGCTGACCGTGAGCGAGGTGACACCTCGGAGTAGCTACGACTGCGGACGGGCCTTCGGACAATTCGAGCAACAGCTCACCGACCTCGAGGAGCCTCTTGGCGAGACCATCCCCGACTTCCACAATATGGAACTGCGCCTGCGCCAGTTGCGCGAGGCCGTGAAGGCCGACAAGGCTGGCCGCCTGAAGACAGTGGTGGCCGAGGTGGCCCTCGTCGAGGCACATGGGGAGGAGATGTGTCTGGCTGAGCGGCTGCACCGCGAGGGGCTGCTGCCGAAGCGTATCTGCCATTGTGATATGAAGGTGAACAACATGCTTTTCGATCGCGAGGGGCGCGTGCTCTGCGTGATCGACCTCGACACCGTGATGCCTGCCTATGTGTTCTCAGACTATGGCGACTTCCTGCGCACGGCGGCGAATACGGAGCCCGAGGACTCGCCCGAGCTCGACAGGATCGGCTTCCGCTGGGACATCTTCGAGGCGTTCACACGGGGCTATCTGGAGTCGGCTGGAGCGTTTCTCACGCCGGTGGAGCGCGAATACCTGCCCTTCGCCGTTGCCCTCTTCCCCTTCATGCAGGCCACCCGGTTCCTGACCGACTATCTGAACGGAGACACCTATTACAAGATTGCCTATCCGGCGCACAACCTGGTGCGCACCAGAAATCAGCTCCGCCTGTTCGAGCTGGTACAGGCCGCGCGGGAGAGAATGACAAAAATTATACAGCAGGTTTCTTGATCACCAGTGCCGAGTTGGTGCCGCCGAAGCCGAACGAGTTGCTCAGAATGGTGTTCAGCTCGATGTCAACCGTCTTGGCCGTCAGGTTCAGTAGGGCTGTCTGCTCGTCGCCGTTCTCGAAGTTGATGTTCGGTGCCACGAAGTCGTTCTGCATCATGATGATGGAGTAGACAATCTCGCTGGCACCAGCCATCCAGCACTCGTGACCTGTCATCGACTTCGTGCTCGAAATCAGGGCGCGCTTGCCGTTGAAGATGCGGTTGAGGGCGATGGCCTCGTACATGTCGCCCTGATGGGTCGATGTGGCGTGGGCATTCACGTAGTCGATGTCGTCGGGAGTGACGCCGGCATCGTTCATCGCCCTCGTCATCGCCACGAAGCTGCCTTCGTCGCTAGGCTCGGAGATACCGCCACCATTGCTCGAGAAACCGTATCCGCAGACCTCAGCCAGGATGGTGGCACCTCGGGCTACGGCGTGGTCGTAGTCCTCGAGGATTAGGGCAGCAGCACCGCCGCTGGGCACTAGTCCGTCGCGGTCGCGGTCGAAGGGCCTTGAGGCTTTTGTGGGATCGTCCATGCGGATGGAGAAGGCGTTGAGCGCGTCGAACGACGACATCGCGTATTTGTTCACCTCCTGCGCACCGCCGCAGAGAATCACGTCCTGCAGGCCCTGCTTGATGAGCAGGTAACCCAGTCCGATGGAGTGGGAGCCGCTGGCGCATGCCGAGCTGACGGAGAAGTTCACACCGCGCAGGTGGAAGATGGTGTTCATGTTCATATTCACGGTCGAGTTCATTCCTTGGAAGATGAGCCCCGAGCCAATCATCGCCGAGTCGTGCTTCTCACGCATGATACGGTCGGACTCTACGACGGCACTGGCCGAGGAGTCGTTGCCGAAGATCACACCTACCTCGTTGGCCAGGAGATAGGCATCGTCGATGCCTGCCATCTGGAAGGCATCGCGGCTGGCCATAAAAGCGTATTCAGCCTCTTCCGAGAGACCCATGCGGGTACGGCGGTCGAGCACCCCCTTCAGTTGTGGGCGCTTCACGATGCCCGTCAGCCCCGAACGGTAGCCGTAGTCCAAACGGTCCTGGTCGAGTCCGATGCCCGGGATACCGTTATAAAGTGAATGTTTGACTTCTTCAATGCTTGTTCCGATACACGACCAGATGCCCATACCGGTAATGACAACTTTTCTGTTCATATCTGTTTACTGTTCTACTTTTCTGATGAATGCGGTGGGAACGTAGGCCGTTGAGATCAGTCCCACCTCCGACAGGGTGAGGATCACCCGCTGCTGACCCGCCACACGGGCCACACGCCCCTCGACACCTGTGAATGGACCCTCGATCACCTTGACCAGCTCGCCGCTCCTGAAGTGGCACTGCGACGGCTGTACGAACATCAGATGCTCGTTCATCGAGGCGGTGGCGAGCATGAAGTTGTCCATCTCCGCACAGGAGACTGTCAGAGGCGGGTTCTTCTGGTTGTCGTCGAGCTTGAAGTGATTGTAGTAGTAGGTGATATATGAGAGCGCGGGCGTGCCCTTGACGTATTCCTCGGCCTTCTCCTTCGTCGTATAGACGAACAGCAGATTCGGAATCAGCGACTCAAGCACTCGTCTGCGCTTGCCGTTCACGTATTTCTCAGCGTACCGCTTGGCGATGTAGGAGAACGTGCCGTCGGCCACGATCAGGTCTAAGGCCTTGTCCTCGCGGCCATAGGAGGCCCTCATGACGTACCATTTCTTGTCTGGGTCGTGGACATATCTCACCGAAACCCCGTTTTTCGAGCTTCTTGCTTCGGGGAAGGCATCGGGGGCAAGTCCGGCGCTGGGGGAATTCTTCTCGCTTCCGAGGGTGTTCAAATCTGACGATGTGCTCATCGGGCTGCAAAATTACGTATTTTTTGTCACATAAAAGAATTTTTTATTGTTTTCTTGGTATTTCGCGCTTTTTGCAGTACCTTTGTACCCCAAAATTGGACAAAAAGATGAAAGAGAAGATAAGACAACTGCTGGAGGATGCGCTGCCGTTGGTGGACTTCGACTCCAAATTCCTGTTCAGCGAGCTGGATTCGCTGGGGGTGACTACCATCCTGATGCTGCTCTCCGACGAGTTCGGCATCAAGCTGGAGGCGCAGGACGCTACGCCGAAGAACCTGAAGACGCTTGACAGTATCGTGGCGATGGTGGAAAGGAAGTTGAGTGTTTAGTGTTGAAAGTTGAGTGTTGAGTTGTGATGACTTTAGAGGATTATCTGGAGAGGGATGCGCGGCTGTATGCGAAGAAGACGGCTGTGATCTGCGGAGAGGAACAGTGTACGTATGAGCAGCTCTTTGAGCGTGTGGAAAGGCGGGCTGAGGAGTTGAAGTCGGGCACGGACAATCCCCTCCACCAGCGCTGTGAGGCTGGTCAGATCGTTTGTCTTCGGGCCTATTCGACCATCGACTACCTCGTGACCTATTTCGCCCTGCACCGCATCGGCTGTGTGGTAACACCGCTGGAGCACGGCATGCCCGAGGCCACCTTCAACGACATCGCGAAGACCTTGGGCGCCTTTACCACTCCAGAGGGAACTGCCGACATTCTCTATACGACAGGCACGACGGGCAAGTCGAAAGGGGTAATGGTCAGTCACCGCACCATCGTGGCCGACGCTGAGAACCTGATCGGTGGTCAGGGCTTCTCGCACGAGTTAGTCTTCGTGGTGAACGGTCCGCTGAACCATATCGGCAGTTTGTCGAAGATCTACCCCGTGATTCTGCTGGGCGCAACACTCATCATCGTCGACGGCATGAAGGATCTGAACCGATTCTTCGACGCTTTCGACTATCCGGCTGAGAAGATGGCCACTTTCCTCGTGCCTGCCAGCATCAGAATGCTTATCCAGTTCAGCAGTGAGCGGCTTGCAGCCCTCGCCGACAAGATGGACTTCATCGAAACCGGTGCGGCCGCCATCTCGCAAGCCGATATGGAGACACTCTGCCGACTGCTGCCGAAGACGAGGCTCTACAACACCTACGCCTCGACGGAGACGGGCATTATCTGTACGTATGACTATAACGACGGGAAATGCGTGGCAGGCTGCTTAGGCCGACCGATGCAGCACTCGCAGGTGATCATTACCGACAAGGGGCTCATTGCCTGCAAGGGCGACACGCTGATGACCGGCTACGTGGGCGACCCTGAGCGGACGGCCACCGTATTGAGAGACGGCATGCTCTACACCTCGGACATCGGCATCATCGACAACGAGGGCAGGCTCCACCTGAAGGGGCGTGAGGACGACGTGATCAACGTGGGCGGCTTCAAGGTGGCTCCCACCGAGGTGGAGGATGCGGCGATGGCCTATCCCGACGTGAAGGAATGTATCTGTATCGGCGTAGATCATTCCATTACGGGCAAGGCCCTAAAGTTGCTGGTTGCCCTGGTGGACGGCAGACAACTCAACAAGAGAGCGCTGGCACTGCATCTGAAAGAAAGACTCGAACCCTATAAGATTCCCATGCTCTATGACCAAGTGGAGGCTGTGAAAAGAACTTTCAATGGCAAGATTGACAGGAAATATTATAAGGATTCTGACCGTCCTGTGGCTGCTAAGCCTTGACGCTCTTGTTGCAGAAGCACAGATTTCGGGTCAGGTCATTGATGCGACAAGTGGCGAACCTGTAGCATTGGCCACCATTTATTATAAAGGTACGCAGGCTGCAGTGAAGGCCGACTTGGAGGGGCGTTTCCAACTAGCACGCCGTAACGGTCTGCGCTTCGTGGTGAGCTCTGTAGGCTATATCTCGCAGGAAGTGCCCGTGAAGGAGGCCACTCCCAACCAGATTACCGTACATTTGGAGCCCGACGTACACCAGATTCAGGAGGTGACGGTGACGTCGAGGCGGAAGTCGAGATACAGACGAAAAGAAAATCCCGCCGTAGAACTGATGCGCCACGTGATTGCCGCCAAGAAGCGGACGGACATCAGCCAGCACTACTACTACCAGTACACGCGTTATCAGAAAATTATGGCGGGTTTCAACGACCTTCAGCCAGAAGACCTGACCAGAGGCATCTTCGACAACCGCCCCTGGCTGAGAAACCATCTGGAGGTCAGTCCCTATAACGAGAAGCTGATCATGCCCCTCTTCCTCGAAGAGACGGTGACCGACAAACAGTACAGGAAGACGCCGCACTTCGAAAAGGACATCATCCGCGGGCACAGAACGGCGGGTGTCCACAGGCTCTTCCAGACGGGCAGCTTGTTCAATGTCATCCTGGAGGAGTATTTCACGGATATTGACATCTACGATGACCAGATCCGGCTGCTGCGTCACGCGTTCACCAGTCCGATAGGTCGTGACGCCATCATCTTCTATCATTTCTACATCACCGACACTACCTACGTGGGGAACGACCGTTGCTACCAGCTGGACTTCACCCCGGCGAACCAGCAGGACTTCGGTTTCCGGGGGCAGCTGTTCGTGCTGGCTGACTCTTCCTATCAGGTGAAGCGTTGCGAGATGACCTTCCCGCAAGCTACCGACGTGAACTGGATCCAGAACTTGCAATGCAACCAGGAGTTTACTAAGCTCGACAATGGGGAATGGGTGCTGAATCAGGACGACATGATAGCTGAACTGCTAGTGACGAAATACACGGCGAAGGCCATCATTGTGAGAAACACCGTCAGAAGCGACTTTTCGTTTGCACCGTTGACAGACCTGCGCGGTAACGGGACGAAGGCCAAGACCAAAGACGCGGAGATGCAGCCTGAAGACTTTTGGAATGTCCATCGCGGAAAAAAGCTCTCAGAAGGGGAGCAGTCGCTGGATCTGCTGGTCGACCGTATTGAGCAGCTGAAAGGCATCCAGTATGTGCTAGCTGTGGCAAGAACACTCTTCGAGAACTTCATCGAGACGGGATCGAAGGATCATCCGAGCAAGCTGGACATCGGTCCTGTATTCAGTACGGTCTCGTCGAATTTCTATGACGGTCTCAGGCTGCGTGCAGGCGGACAGACAACAGCCAACCTGCATCCGCACCTTTTCATGAAGGGCTATTATGCCCACGCCTTCAACTCGAAGGAGAACTACTACGACGCACAGCTGATCTACACGAACAATACGCCGGAATATCTGCCGCAGGAGTTCCCCAGACGTCTGATCGCCTTTGAGTCGTTGCGCGATGTGGCCCTGCCGAGCGACAAGTTCCTGGCAACAGACAAGGACAACATGTTCTCGTCGGTGAAGATTACCGATATGGACAAGATGTTTCTCTATAACCGTCAGGCGCTGAAGTTCGAACACGAACAACTTACGGGCCTAAAGTTCTACGGGGAGATGAAGACGGAGCAGGTGTCGCCCGTCGGTAACATCGCGTTCCAGCCTGTGGATCTATCGGCAACACCGTTGTCGTCGCTGCGCTACACGGAGGGCACCATCGGCATCAGGTATGCACCAGGAGAGACTTACGTCAACACCAAGCAGCAGCGCTGGCCCTTGCATTATGACAAACCTGTGGTCAGGCTTCAGCACACGATGGGCTGGAAAGGTTTCCTTGGCGGACAGTATCATTATAACTTTACGGAGCTGGAGCTGTTCAAGCGCTTCTTCGTGCCGTTGAACTTAGGTAAGATCGACACTTGGCTGAAGATGGGTGCGCAATGGAACCAGGTGCCTTATCCGCTGCTCATCATGCCGGCATGCAACGTCAGTTTCATCCTGGACGAGAACAGTGCCTTTGACCTGATCAACAATATGGAGTTCCTGAACGACCGCTATCTGTCGTTGGAGATCGGTTGGGACCTGAACGGCAAACTCTTCAATCTCGTCCCTCTGCTGAAAAAGCTGAGATGCAGGGAACATCTTGGGGCGAAGTGTCTGTGGGGTCGTCTCACCGACAAGAATAATCCGTATCTGGACAAGAACCGTGACAGCCGCGTGCTGATGTGCTTCCCGGAGGGCTCGTATGTCATGGATCCTGACAAACCCTACGTCGAGTTGTCGGCGGGCATCCATAACATTCTAAACCTGATACACATAGAGTATATCAGAAGACTCGGATACCTGGATCTGCCCACATCCACCAAGTGGACTTTCAAGTTTGCCGTAGATTTCAAGTTCTAATATATGTGAAATGAATCGAGAAAATGACTGTATTTAGGAAAATAAGTCGTATTTTTGCAAATTGAAATGAAAAAGAATAAGAATAGCGGTCTGCTTTACAGAGGATTCAAGGCGTATATCCGTTTCATCCATGAAACGTTGCTGATACGTCGTCGCTATACGATCGGCCTTGACCATCTTCCAAAGGAAGGTGAACGTTATTTTATTGTCTGCAATCACCAGAATACGGCAGAGGACCCCTTCAACATCCTTTTCTCACTGCCCATGCATTATCGTGTGTGTGCGATGGCGCGGGCCAACGTGTTCTTCGTGCATCCTCTGATCACCAGGTTCCTTCATTGGATAGGGCTCGTCCCCGCTTTCCGTTTCGGGTGGGAAGGGGGAGAGGGACTGGAACAGAACTTCGACTCGTTTGAGCAGGTGGCGGAGAAAGTGAATGCAGGGATGCCGCTGATCGTCTTCCCAGAGGCAGGACATACGCAGGGTCACTATCTGGACCGCTTTACGACAGGATCGGTAAGGATGGCGTTCCATGCGGCAAAGTTCAACAACTGGAAGGAAGACATCAAGATCGTTCCCTCGGCGCATCATTATAGTGACTACTTCGATGTCCAGACAGAGTTCCTGTGGATGGTGAGTGAACCCATTTCACTGAAGCCTTATTATGGACGGTTCCAGGAGCATCCGAACAGTGTGATGAGGGAAATCACGCGGGAGCTGCATGGCCGGATCCGGTCGATGATGCTCGACGAAGGCATTGAAAATTACGAACAGAAGGACTATCTGAGATGTTCCGCCCTGAACCCCGCCTCGTTGGAAAAGCTGCCCTTGCCGGAACATCTGGAGGCGGATAAACAATTTGTGAAGAAGTTGCTTGAGAATCCGGATTATCAGGAAATAATCGGCCTGACGGAAGAACTGAGGAAACAGGAGAAGGCGCTAGGTGTCTCGGATCTGACCATCAGCGAAAAGCCTGGCTGGATTCAGACCGTATGCCGGATATTGCTGCTGGTGGTTCTGTTGCCGCTCTGGCTGGTCAGTCTTTGGCCGCATGCCATCTGTTATGTGTTCCCGCCGAAGCTGATCAAGAGCGACCGGATGTTTGTCAATTCCTATCGCTATGTCGTCTCCGCGCTGGTCATCTATCCGTTGTCGGCCTTGTTGACCGTTTTAGTGATGGGACTCGGCTGGGGATTATGGTGGCAGGCGCTCGTGTGGGTTCTGGTATGGGTTCTGTTGGGCCGTTTCTGCTGGTGGTATTATCAGCAGCTTAGGAAGTGTGTGCAGGCAGTCTGTTATCTCTGTTCTCCTAAGAAAGTCAGGGAGATAGAGCATGTCAGGGCCAATATCAGGGAGAAGTTGAAAGTTTAATGTTCATATTTAGAGATGAATAGAAGGGTTGTTATTACGGGTATGGGTATCTGGTCGTGCATTGGTACCAGTCTTGACGAGGTTCGTGACTCCCTGTATCAGGGGAGAAGCGGCATCATCTTCAGTCAGGAACGGAAGGATGCCGGTTTCTGTTCCGCCCTTGTGGGGAATGTGCCGCGACCTGATTTGAAACCCTTGTTGCCCAGAAAGGTCCGCGTGACTATGCCAGAAGAGGCACAGTATGCCTATATGGCTACCTTGCAGGCTCTCGAACAAGCTGGTATCGGTGAGGATTTGTTCCTGAAAGACAGGGTGGGCATCATCTATGGTAATGATTCCGCAGCAGAGGCAACGATGGTCTCGTTGGATAAGTTCCGTCAGGCTAAGGACACCGTTGCCTGTGGCAGCGGCTCCATCTTCCAGACCATGAACTCGACGGTGACAATGAACCTCGCTTGCATCTTCAAACTGAGGGGCATTAATCTGACGGCGTCGGCAGCCTGTGCCTCCGGTTCGCAGAGTATCGGACTGGCCTCGCTGCTTATCCGTGAAGGACTTGAGGAGTGTATTATCTGTGGCGGGGCAGAGGAGAACAATATGTACGGCATTGCCTCGTTCGACGGTATCCAGGCTTTCTCACTCCGTGAGAGCGACCCCGAGAAGGCCAGTCGCCCCTTCGACAGAAGCCGCGACGGACTTGTGCCAAGCGGGGGAGCGGCTACCGTTGTGCTCGAAAGCTATGAGCATGCGGTCAGACGTGGTGCCAACATAATAGCAGAGGTTGTCGGCTGGGGGTTCTCAGGCAACGGTGACCATATTTCAACACCGAATTTGGAGGGGCCGGTTGAGTCGCTGCGCCTGTGTCTCGCCAACAGCGGCGTGCAGGCGAATGAGATTGGTTATATGAATGCCCATGCGACGAGTACTGTCATCGGTGACCAGCGTGAGGCAGAGGCTATTGCCAAAGTTTTTGGAGACTATCGGGTGCCCGTCACTTCGACCAAAAGTCAGACAGGGCATGAGATGTGGATGTCGGGTGCAAGCGAGGTCATCTATTCCATCCTGATGATGAAGAATGACTTCATAGCGGGCAACCTGAATTTCGAGGCACCCGACGATGTGACGGCCTGTCTGAACATCATTCCCGAGACGAGACAGACTCATTTCGACATGTTCCTCAGCAACTCCTTCGGCTTCGGTGGCACCAACTCTACGTTGATTATCAAAGATTATAAACAATAACACATATAACGACAATGAAAACAACAGAGCAGATTGTAGAAGAGATTAATTCCAGAATCGCAGAGGAATTTGAGATAGAAGAATCTCTCATCACACCAGATGCAGAGATTTTCCCGACACTCGAACTGGACAGTATCAGTCTGATTGATCTGGTGAGTATTGTGCATGTCAACTTTGGGATCAAGATCTCCAAGTCGGATATCCCTGAGATCAAGACGTTTCAGAACTTGTATGACTATATCCTGGCCAATCAGGTGTAAAAATGTCTGAGACATGAGAAAGACGGTTATTTTCCTGCTAGCAGTGTTTATCTATACTGCTGATGTCTGCGCCCAGTCGGCAGCAGACAAGATTATTGGTGTCTATAGCGCCTCACTGTCGCGTAACGATGCGAAAATCAAGGCCTTCAAGTACAAGGATGGCTACAGGATGCAGATATTCTGGCTGAAGACCACGAAAAATCCAGACGGATCGCTGAAGACCGACCAGAAGAATCCCGACGTATCAAAACGTCAGATACCGATGTCGGAGGTTGTCTTAGTAGACAAGGTGAGTTATGAGGACGGCCTGTGGAAGAACGGACAGATCTACGATCCTTCGAGTGGTAAGACCTATAAGGTGGAATTGAAATTGAAGGATGCCAAGACGCTTGAGGTGAAAGGGAAGCTGGGACCCTTCTACAAATGTATGTATTGGACTAAAGAGAAATAGGAAGCAGCTGGTTTCAGGTTCTATTGTCCTGATTGGTGACAGAGGCCTTTCCCTGAAGCAGTTCTTCAATCAGGGCTGTGCAATAAAAGCCGAAGAAAAGGTAGCCTGAACCCACGTGGAGGCTGAGGAAAGAACCATCGTAACGGCGGCCGTTGAAATACTGGCGGCAATAATTGTAGGCTTGTGTATAGTTGATGAAAGGGACAACCTCGTCGTTGACCGAATGGAAGAGTTCCATAGGGTGCTGGGGCTGCCAGTTGTCATAGCCCGACCAGGAGCTCCAGACGGCATTGGCCTGAATGGCTCGTATCAGTGCTTCGACCTTCGGTTTGTCGGTCTCAGCCACATTCTCTCCCCGGAGATAGACGATGCATTCGGGACGGAGTATCATCTCCGGACGCAGAAAGAGGCCGTTTTCATCTTCACCAAGTTTCAGCGAGCCCGGATGTGCCAGAATATAAGTTTCGATGCGCTCTTGTATCTCACCGCTTTCGAGGTTTTTCTGGTTGATCAGGTCGAGCACACCCGTATTCACAAAGTCTGACGTGAGAAAATCCGTGGGCTGGTAGGCCTTCAGGGAAGCATTATATTCGCAGAGACTCTGTAGGATGAGGGGCATGACGACGGTGTTGTAGATCTTATCATCGCTGACATACTGACGGAAAGTGGCCATGAGGTCATAGGGACCGTCGCCACAGACCGAACCGCAGAAGTGGAGTTCGTCGGAAAGACGGTCCTGCTCGATCAGCCTATGTGTAGCCATCGCAACGGCACCTCCCTGAGAATAGCCGACGACGACGCTCTTCCAGTCGGAGGCCATCTCGCCACCCTTCTTCTTGAAGAACTTCATGCCTGCCCGGACGGCATCGACTACCTGACGGGCTGTCAACTGCTGGCAGAGATAGGGATGCGTGCGCTGCACAGTTCCACCGTAGCCCTCATAGTCGGGCATGATGACCAACGCGTTGGAAGAAGCGAGGCTTCCTTCAACAGCGTGCATGAGCAGTATGCCGACATCGGAAGCGGCATTGCCGATGCTGAAGTTGGAGGGAGCCTGTCGGTCGTCGGTGATGGTGATGTGACAGCCGATGAGCAGGTTCGTGGGACTGACAGGAGCATCAGGCCACCCGATGAGGGCAGTCAGGCGGATGGTGTCGCCAAAGGCGTCCTGTGTACGATAGCTGTAGGTATAGGCCTGGGTGCTCTTGCCGTTGCTGAAGCTGGTGGAGTCGATCCAGGTGATGGTTTTTCTGCTGAGTTCCGCAACGATGCCTATATCATCGTCGTCGGGGTCAACGGGTTGTGGAGCATCATCCACTGAGCTGCATGCTGCCAGAACGGCAGCAAGCAGCGCAAGGATGATCAATGAAATCTTATTCAACGCGGTAGAATTACTCGCCCTTAATAGCAGCAACGCCGGGGAGAACCTTACCCTCAATGGCCTCGAGCAGAGCGCCGCCACCGGTAGAGATGTAGCTCACCTTGTCGGCCAGACCGAACTTGTTGACACAAGCCACAGAGTCACCACCGCCAATCAGAGAGAATGCACCCTCAGCAGTAGCCTCGGCGATAGCTTCACCGATGGCGCGGCTGCCAGCTGTGAAATTGTCGCACTCGAACACACCGGCAGGACCGTTCCACAGAATCGTCTTGGCACCCTTGATGGCCTTGCGGAAGTCCTCCTGAGAGTCGGGACCAGCGTCAACGCCCTCAAAACCAGCGGGAACCTTGTTGGCGGGGCAGTTGATGATCTCAGCACCCTCCTTAACGGTCATCGTACCGAAGTCGAGACCATTAGTGGCTGTGCAGTCGCTGCCAAGAACAAGTTCTACGCCGTTCTTCTTAGCCAGCTCCTCAACGCCCAGAGCCACATCGAGCTTGTCGAGCTCAACGATAGAATCACCAATCTCACCGTCGTGAGCCTTAGCGAAGGTATAAGTCATACCGCCGCAGAGGATGAGCTTATCAACCTTACCGAGCAGGTTCTCGATAATACCGATCTTAGAAGAAACTTTAGAACCACCCATGATGGCCACGAACGGGCGCTTGATGTTGGAGAGCACATTGTCGACAGCCTGAACCTCTTTCTCCATCAGCAGGCCGAGCATCTTGTTGTCTGCGTCGAAGTAGTCGGCGATCACAGCGGTAGAAGCGTGCTTGCGGTGAGCGGTACCAAAGGCGTCCATTACGTAGCAGTCTGCATAGGAAGCGAGAGTCTTTGCGAACTCCTTCTGGCTGGCCTTCATGGCTTTCTTAGCCTCGTCGTACTCAGGAGTGCCCTTCTCTACACCTACGGGCTTACCTTCCTCCTCGGGATAGTAACGCAGGTTCTCGAGCAACAGGGCCTCACCCATCTTCAGGGCAGCAGCTGCATCGGCAGCCTTAGCGCAGTCGGGAGCAAAAGCCACGGGTACGCCCAGTGCCTTCTCGACAGCCTCGCGGATCTGACCCAGAGAGAGCTTCGGGTTAACCTTACCTTTGGGCTTGCCCATGTGCGACATAATGATCGTAGCACCGCCGTCGGCCAGAATCTTCTTCAGCGTGGGCAGGGCACCGCGGATACGGGTGTCGTCAGTGATCTTACCATTCTCATCCAGGGGTACGTTGAAGTCTACACGTACGATTGCCTTCTTACCGGCAAAGTTGAATTCGTTGATTGTCATAATTGTACTATTATTAATAATGTGAAAAACTGCTATTTTGATGCGACTGCAAAGTTACGAATAAAATCGGAACACAGAGGCACTGAGACACAGAGTTTTTGGGATTTTTCACTTTTTTAATATAAATCCCTGTGTCTTTCTATCCATCCGTTCCCTAATTGTTATCCAAAGATAGCACAATTTATCACATAGTAGAAAATGTGAGGGATGGAGACTATGATCGCCCACTACAGCCGACCTCGTCGTCTTGAAAATATCGGTTAATCATTGAGAAAGAATCGCTGGAACTCATGCTCGAAGTTAGGGGTGAGGATTCCTTGTCCTATGGCATCTCGGATTTCCTGCATCGTCCAGAATCGGCCGCCGTCGAGTTCGTCCTTGGAAGGCTGTATCTCGCCGCTGTAAGTGGTGTGGCTTACAAATACCAATTCGCGCTCACGCTGACTCTCAAACACATATTTACCTATGAACTCTGGCATAAAGTCTGTAATGCCCAGTTCCTCGCGAACCTCACGAAGCAGGGCTTTTTCAGGTGTTTCGCCATAGTCGAGGTGACCGCCTACGGCTGTATCCCATTTCCCAGGCTGAATGTCCTTCCACTCAGGACGCTTCTGAAGATATACAGCACCTTGTGCATTGAATACATGTAGATGGACTACAGGGTGCAGCAACTTTGAACCGTTGTGACACTCGCCTCGCGTCGCCTTACCAACGACGTTACCTTCTTCATCCACTAATGGGAATATCTCTTGCAAATTATCCATCTTACTGTCTATCCAAAAAGTTCGCGAAGGGCCTCTTCAACCTTACGGACGGGGTGGAGGTTGATGTGGTATTTTTTGTGGTCGAAACCTTGCATGTTGTATTTGGGGATGATCATGTCGGTGAAACCCAGTTTCTCGGCTTCGGCTATGCGCTGTTCGATGCGGTTGACAGGGCGCACTTCACCAGAGAGTCCTACTTCGCCAGCCATACACCAGCCCGACTCAATGGGGGTGTCGACATTAGAGGAGAGTACGGCGGCAATGATGGAGAGATCCATAGCGAGATCGGTGACGCGCAGACCTCCTGCGATATTGATAAACACATCTTTCTGCATGAGCTTAAAGCCTACGCGTTTCTCGAGTACGGCAAGGAGCATGTTCAACCGACGTTGGTCGAAGCCTGTGGCTGAGCGTTGTGGTGTGCCGTAGGCTGCGGTTGACACAAGCGCCTGGGTTTCGACAAGAAAGGGGCGGACTCCCTCGATGGCTGATGAAATAGCGATACCCGAAAGTCCGTCGTGATCCTGTGTGAGCAGCAGTTCCGAAGGATTGGAGACCTGTCGGAGTCCGTTCTGCTGCATCTCGTAAATACCGAGTTCGGCAGTAGAGCCGAAGCGGTTTTTCATCGAGCGTAGGATGCGGTACATATAGTGCTGGTCGCCCTCGAACTGGATGACGGTATCGACGATATGTTCGAGGATCTTGGGACCTGCGAGGGTGCCTTCCTTCGTGATGTGGCCAATGAGGATAACGGGGATGCCACTGGTCTTGGCAAAGCGAAGGAGTGAAGAGGCACATTCGCGCACCTGGGCAATGGAGCCTGCAGAAGACTCCACGTCCTCGGTCATGATGGTCTGAATGGAGTCGATGATAATGAGTTCGGGCTGTTCGTCCTTGATATGGTCGAAAATGTGCTCCAATGAGTTCTCGCAAAGAATGAGGAAATTGTCATTCTCCTCATGAGGGATGCGGTTGGCGCGCATCTTCAGCTGGTGGGCACTCTCCTCACCGCTGACGTAGAGGATCTTCTTCTCAGGCATACGGAGCATGGTCTGGAGGGATAGTGTGGACTTACCGATGCCAGGTTCGCCGCCTAAGAGTACGATGCTGCCAGGCACGAGTCCGCCGCCGAGCACGCGGTTGAGTTCCTCGTCGTGCATATCGATGCGGGGATCATCGTGGTTTGAGATTTCCCGAAGGCGGAGAGCCTTGCCAACATGCAGGGCAGCTGACTGGGCTGAAGATCCGCTGCTCAGTCCACTCTTGGCCCCTCCAAACTTAGGAGGGGAGATGGGGGATACCTTGATCTCCTTGAAGGTGTTCCACTGCCCGCATGCGGGGCATTTTCCTATCCACTTCGGCGACTCCTGGCCGCAGTTGGAACATACGTATGCGATCTTGTCTTTTGCCATTTGGCAACAAAGGTACGAAAAAAAAGTGAAAAATGAAAAGTGAAAAGTGAAAAGTGAGAAAAAAGTTGTAACTTTGCACGCGAAATGAAGAGATTTTTCTGGATTATTGCATCAATATGCCTGATCGTCGGTTGTGGTCAGTCGTATGAGGAAACAAAGCGCCTGACCCGTGCGCAGCGTTTGAAGCTGTTGCGTGAGGATTCTGCCGCCTTGAAGGTTGCCGTGATGCCGACGCTCGACTGCCTGCCTGTCTATGTGGCCAAGGAGCGTCAGATGTTTGATACGGCTGTGGATATCCGCCTGAAGCGGTTCACTGCCCAGATGGACTGTGACACTGCTCTGATACGAGGTCGTGTGGAAGGCTCAGTGACTGACCTTGTGCGTGCAGAGCGTATGTTGAGAGACAGTCTTCCCATCCGTTATGTGGCTGCCACTAATGCCTATTGGCTGCTAATCAGTAACCGCATCCAGCGTATCACAAACCTGAAACATCTCGACGACAAGATGCTGGCGATGACCCGCTATTCCGTCACTGATATGTTGGGCGATCTGGCTGTCGACTCTGCCCATCTGAAGCCTGAGCGTGTGTTCCGAATTCAGATCAACGATGTGAATATCCGTCTAAAGATGCTTGAGAATAATGAGATGGATGCCCTGTTGCTGACTGAGCCTCAGGCAACTCAAGCCTTGTTGGCCAAGCATAAGGTACTGCTCGATACGAGGAAGTTGGATATGCAGATGGGAGCTTTCGTGTTCCGTAAGGACGGAATGGATGACAAAAACAGGAAACGTCAGATGGACGCGTTCATGAAAGGCTACAATATGGCTTGCGACTCCATCAACCATTATGGTGTGCGTCACTATCAGTATGTGATCAGGAAATACTATAAACTTTCAGAACAGACCCTCAAGAATCTTCCTGACACCTTGAAGTTTGAACATGCGTCAGCTCCCAGACAGAAGGATATCGAGACGGCGCAGAAGTGGATCTCAAAGAAGTAGCGTATGGAGGGGAATGAAGGGTTAGAACGTGTACTTGACAGCCTGCTCGCACGGAATATGGGTGAGGCGATAGAGGCATTGGAGATGTTCCTCTCAGTACATCCCCATCAGATAAATACAGACCGGTTATATGCCATCAGGTCCGACTATCAGCTGATGACCGACTACTGGCGTCGCGGATTCAAGGATCCTCAGTTGCCTCATCTCTATGACAATCTGCTGCGACGTATGTATCAGCTCTATTCTAATATTGCCATTAATTGTTGGGTAAGGCACTCGCCCCACCTATCTGCAAAGTTCCTGAAGGCAAACATGCCTGTACGCGACAGGTCGCCGCAGGTTATCAGGGAGGAGTTGGAGTCTTTCGTCTCTGATGTCGCCATGCTCGACTTGGAACCACCTCATACGTCGGAACAGAAACGGACAGAGTTGTTCGCCCGCCATCATGAATCGATGGTGGAGTTGTTCTATTACATCTTGACATCAGGATTGTGGACTGACGGTTTTACCACTGCGATGGAGGATATCCTTCTGTCGCCTACGGTGGATACGAATGACCAGCAGTTGCTCATCAGCAGTGTGATGCTGTCATCGATGAATTGCTTTGATATGGCTAAGTTTCGTCTGCTGGTACATGTCTATCAGTCGACGACTGATGAATACGTCCGTCAGCGGGCACTGGTGGGATGGGTATTCTCACTTCATGCAGATATTGGACGGCAGATCTATCCTGAAGAGGCAACTCTGGTGGAGCAACTTCTGGAGGATGAGCATTGCTGTCAGGAACTGGTGGAACTCCAGAAGCAGCTGGTCTACTGTATCAATGCGGAAAAGGACCATGCGACCATTCAATCGGAGATCATGCCAGACCTGCTGAAGCATCAGAACTTTCAGATTACCCGTAACGGCATTGAGGAAGTGAATGAGGATCCCTTATACGATATCCTTCATCCTGATGAAGAGGAGAAGAACCTGGAGAAGGTTGAGGCCAGCTTTCAGAAGATGATGGACATGCAGAAGCAGGGTTCGGATATCTATTTTGGTGGCTTTTCACAGATGAAGCGATTCCCCTTCTTCAATGAGTTGAGCAACTGGTTTGAGCCTTTCTTTATGGATCACCCCGACATCAAGACCACTGCCGGAAAGTTCAAGAACAATCGTTTCTTGACACTCATGATGAAAAATGGTCCCTTCTGTAATAGCGATAAGTATTCTTTCCTGTTGGCCTTTGAGCAGGTTCTTAATCAGGTTCCTCAGAATGTTCGCAGTATGCTGGAAAGGGGAGAGGCTGTGATGCAGGATCTTCCAGTCGGGGATCTACAAAAGCCAGCCTATATCCGACGCATCTACCTTCAGGACCTGTATCGCTTCTTCAGGTTATTCAGTTGGCGTTATGTATTTAAGAATATCTTCGAACCTGAGGAGAATGAATACCTCTTCTTTGCCAATCCTCTATTTAAGAGCACTCATTTGGAGCCTCATTTCAATGAGATCATGGCATTCCTCATTAAGAAGAAACGCCAGCATGACGCTCATGATATGCTGGACAATTACGGCGAATACCGTAAGGATTTCCAGTATTACATGATGGCAGGCTATCTGGATCATCAATCTGAGGAGAACTATGCACGGGCACTGGAGCTGGAGCCTGACAGTGAGCGGGCCTTGATGGGATATGCGCGGGTCTTGTTTGCAAAAAGGAAGTATGAGGAGGCACTGGCTGCCTACGATAAGTTGTTGCTGCTCCAGCCCGACAAGCATAATTATCTGCTGAACAAGTCGGTCTGCCTGACGAATCTACATCGTTACGATGAGGCAGGGAAGCTGTTGTTCAAACTCAATTATGAGCGTCCGGATGACGAGAATGTCAAACGGGTTTTGGCTTGGACACTGACCTGTGATGGTAAATATGACCAGGCAGAGCGTCTCTATTCCCAACTGCTGGCAGATGATACTCCCTCATCAGATGATTTTCTGAATTACGGCTATTGTCTGTGGTTCAGAGGGAATATTGATGAGGCAGCCGACTGTTTCCACCGTTATCTCAAGGAGACGGGAAATGCCAAAGAGTTTATCCTCTCCAATGAGAAAGAGCTGATTATGGAAAAAGGCATCACGGAGCCTGAAATCCAGATGATGTTCTATATTCTCTGATTTTCACTTTGATCTTCTCGCTAAGCCATGTGCCGGCCAGCGGCAGGCCTACGCCTGCAATTGTGTACAGGATCCAGAAACAATCCTGTTGAGAATAGTCGTGAATCACCATGTGGCAGCCAATCTGCCCGATGTCAAGGTGGTAATACCAGATCTTGAGAAGACTTACCGCCTTATAGGAGATGATGTGGAAGATGAAGATATTGAGCGTGTGGTCGCCTGTATAGACTAGGAAACGCTTTACAATGCCTTCATGTCTGTCGAGCCACAGACTGATGTTGTAGGTCATTAGGAACCCTAGTAGGGCAGGGAGGGGTAATGAGAGGAATTGTGTATAGGTCGACCGCCAGTTCATATTCGCAGTCAGGTATTTGGAAAAAAGGAAGACCGTGATGGCAAATATGACGGTAGACCATAGGGCGATGTAATATTTTGAGATAGCCTGACGGTATTGGTCTACATATTGGCGGAAGATAAAGCCGCAACCGAAGAAGAAACAGCCCATCATGTCTCGGTAGCCGCCCTGAACAAGATTCACGACGCGCAACCCTTCATACGTTTTCCATCCGCATAGCAGCAACATGACAATGCAGATGAGGTAGGGAATAGCGTATCTGGCCTTACGGGGCAGGGCGACCGTCATCACCTTATATATAATAAGGTATAGGATGCTGGCGACGAAAAGTCCCCTGAAGAACCAGAACGCCCCACAGAAGAATTGGTCGTAGCCTCCCATGGCCGATACGATGTTCCAGAGATTCTGTTGGATCTGGTGTGCGTTATAAGGGTGGGTGACGCCCCCCATATCATTGCCAAAGCGCTCGTTGAGGATGCCAATGTCAAACATCCAGTTGTGGATGATCAGGAAGAAAACCGACCATTTGACAAATGGCCAGTAAAGCCCCATGACGCGCTTCTTGACGAAGGTTGCCTCGTCGTTCAGGTATTTTAGTGAAAAGAAATAACCCGCTGTGATGAAGAAAAGAGGCATGTGGAACTCAAAGATGAACTTGCATAGCCACCCTGGAGCCTCGGCATGGGCGATGACCATCAGGATGATAGCGATGCCTTTGCAGATGGATATGACTGTGTCGCGCTTCATCTGGTTACAGGAAAGGTGTTAGCAGATGACCGAACCATCCGCAGAACCTCTGCCATGTGGTGCGGCTCTTATTCCATTCTTCCATTGTGACCAGGTCGCATTTTCCAAGGTCTTCCTGGAATTTGGCAGTCAACTGGGCTGTCGTCTCCGAGTCGATGACAAGGGCATTGACCTCATAGTCGAAGCGGAGGCTTCTTGCATCGAGGTTTGTACTGCCTATCGTGCAGTATTGTCCGTCGACCATCATGATCTTGGAATGATGGAAACCCAAACGATAGCGCCATACGTTGACACCTCGTTTGATTAGTTTACGCATGTTGTAATAGACAGCGTCAGGAGTAAGGGGCACATCATATTTGGCCGACATGATGATGTCCATCTTCACGCCACGGTCGGCACACCTCTTCAGGGCCTTGATGACGGATGAGGTGGGGACAAAATAGGGATTGACGATCTTGACGGAGTCCTTCGCATTATTGAGAGCCTGAACATAGAGGCGCCTCATGATCTCATTTGATGTGTGGGGCTCGCGATTGGCTATACCAATCATCTTTTTACCGGCGGGCTTCCCCTGGAAATACTTGGGGTCATTCAAGTCTTCACCTGTGACACGCTTCCATATTCGGATGAAGATGGACTGCAGATCATTGACGGCAGGACCCTCTATGCGACAATGCATATCGCGCCATTCTCCAACTTGTTCTGATCCTACAACATAATAGTCGGCTACGTTCATGCCACCCGTATAGGCAATCTCACCGTCGACAACTACAATCTTACGATGATCGCGGGGCCAGATATGGTTCACCCAGGGAAAACGGATGGGGTCGAATTCGCGGATGTCTACGCTGTCGGCATGAAGTGCAGTCAGATGTTCTTTCTTCAAGGGTTGATTGTTAGAGTCGTTGCCGAAGCCGTCGAAGAGCGCCCTTACCTCAACGCCCTCCTTCCGCTTTTCCCTCAGGATGTCGAATAGGAGACCGGCGATAGAGTCATTACGGAAGTTGAAATATTCCAGATGGACGCTGTGTTTCGCTTGACGGATAGCCTCGAACATGTCAGCAAACTTCTCTTTTCCAGACATGAGCAGCCTGATACTGTTGTCTGAGGTGAAGTTGATGCCCTCTTGTCGCATGCCCTCTGTGAAAATAGAGTCACTACGCTGGGCGCGTCCGTCAAGAGATGTCAGCAGGAATAGTAAGATGACCATTCCTGCTGATTTGCAGATGTTGTTTGTCATTTTCTGTGTTTAAGTCTGTATTCCAGCGGGGTGATGCCAAACTTCTCCCTGAAGATGTTGATGAAGTTCTCTGCTGTCATGAAACCGACATTCGTAGCCAACTCGCTCATGTTGATATTCGTGCGTTTCAAAAGAATGCATGAATGTTTCAGGCGCAAGTCCCTGACCAGTTCGGCTGGCGTCTTGCCAGTGAGGTTACGGATGCGGTGGAAGAAGGGAACGCGGCCCATACCCATCGCATTCGACATCTCTTCAAGACTGATCTGTCCGCGGCTCATATTCTGCATCACGTACTGCTCGATATTTTTTAGCAGTTGCTGATCCATGGTGTCGAGCATCGAGAAGTCGGATGACTGCTCCTCTCTGAACGTATTCTCAGGCAGGATACCCTCTGGCAGATTGTTTTTCTTGGACAGCTGCTTATCCTTCTTGACGATGGCGGTGTCGACGATACTCATCGGATCATCGGCAGAGATCTCTGTTTCCGGTTCAGAATTGATGTTGTCGATACCCATGGTCTCTGTTGCTGTCGTCATACTAGTGTTGCGGTCTTCTAGCATACGTGTCTCAGCACCTTCAATCAGGTTGCTGTTCATCTTGATGGCTCCCAATCCGAGAACCTGATTGAAGCGCATCGTAGCCTCCTGCATGTTGAAAGGCTTGGCCAGATAGTCGTCTGCCGAGAGGGTAATGTTCTTTGAACGCATATCCTGCGGTGTCAGCACACCATCGGTCATCAAAATGAACTTCATGTTCTGGGTGGTGATATTTGTCTTCAACTGGTTGCATAGCTCACTACCTGTCATTCCCGGCATATCCTGTTTGCAGACTACGATATCACACTTCATCTCCTCCAGATCGGCACTGGCTTTCTGGACATCATTATAGACATGAAAATCGTAAACATATTTGAGACGGGCAGCCGCAAACTTCAGGAATTCCTCGTTGTCATCGATCATGACCACGGTAAACTTTGCAGTCGGTGAGTCTAAGGCAGCGCGCGAACGGGTAGTCTCCGATGTAAGGGCCTCAGTGGCAATTTCCGGCAGTTCGATTTCTCCCTTGCCGTTCAGCTCAAGACGGTCTTGTACCACGTTTTTAGCCTTTGCTTCAGGATTCTCCAGGTTCATCTGCATGTCGGCCACACGTGTAATGATCTGGAGCATCTGAGAGTGGAGGGCATTAAGCTGTTCCTTTTCCTCGAGTGTCTTTTCTTTCTCTGAGAGGTTACCGATAATCGAGGTCATGCGTGCCATCGGCTGGCGCAGGTCGTCGCTGGCGGCCTTAATTTCCTCACGCTGCATGGCGAGTTCCTTGATGACAGCGTTCTTTCTAGCTTTGATAGCCTTCAGTTGCTTCAGACCAACGCGCCAGAAATAGAGGATCATGAAGGTGATGATGATATAGGCAACAATCATCCACCATGACAACAGCCAGTGGCGTTCAATACTGATTACCAAAGTCCGCTCCTGGTTACTGACGGCTCCCTCGGCACTGATAGCTTTCACGTGAAGCGTGTACTTGCCGCTTCCAAGATTCTTGAAGGTGACACCGTGGGTCAGAGCGTTCCCGTTGCGCCAGTCATCATCTTTGCCTTCCATCCAGTACATGAACTGCAGACGTTCGCTCTGGTTGTAATTTCCGGCTGCGAACTTGATGGTAAAGGTGTTCTGGTCATGTCCCAGATCCAGTCTGTTGGTCTCATTGAAGGCTTGCGGAAGAAGCACGCGGCCGCCGTATTCATGACCTGTCATGACCTCTTCCTCGCCAATAAACAGCTGGGTGAGCATTACGCGGGGAAGTGCATCATTGTCTTCAGTCACTTTCTGAAGTACCCAGTTGACACCGTAGAGTCCTCCCAACAATACATTACCATCAGTCTTGGTAAGGATAGAGCCGAGGTTGAACTCGTTGCTTTGCAGTCCGTCAGAAGTCGTATAGTTATATAAACCATAGTTGTTCGAGCCATCCTCGTGGTTACGCTGTACCACAATGCGACTTACCCCCTGGCTGGTAGTGACCCAGATATTGTGGTTTTTGTCTTCAGCAATGCCGCAGACATTATTGTTGCAGAGTCCGTCCTTCTCAGTCAGATAGTCTAGATGGTCATTATCCATGTTAAGGATATTCAGTCCTTCACGCGTTCCTACCCAGATAAGTCCTCGGGAGTCCTGAAACACGCGGGTGATATAGTTGTTTGTGAACGTCTGGATGTTATTGCTGTTACCTGTCATCAACTTCTTTTCAGTGGTAGAAAGGTTCAGCAGAATCAGTCCTTCGGCTGTACCTATAAGCAGGTCATTACCCTGTTTGCTCTGATGGTTATAGAAAAGACAGGTGACATTGTTTGTCGTCAGCTTGCCGTTCTCACGGGTATAGGACGAGAACGAGTTCATTCTCGGGTTATATACCTGAAGTCCGCCGTTGGTAGCAATCCAGAGGTTACCGATTTTGTCGGTACAGAGGTCGTTGATGTGGTCATCGATCAGGGTGCTTACGCTGTCCTTCACAAGTGAATAGATGGTAGATGAACTGCCTTTGATGCGCGTCAGTCCGTTTCTCTTCGAACCGATCCACACACTACCGTCGGGTGTGGTTTCCATGCAGGATACTTTCAGACTGGCAAGTGTTCCGTCATAGCCAATGATACCCTTGTCGCTTGTACCATACCAGATATTTCCGCTGGCATCTTGGGTCATGGCAGTGATGTCGCCTATGAGATTAGAGCCGAATCGGTATATATACTGTCCAGAATAGGCAACGCCCGACTTTTCGGTGCCAACCCAGAGCAGGTCTGTATCGTCCACATAGACGCTCTGTATACTGATATTCTCTTTGATCAACTGGTTCTCGTTGATATTGCGAGGCTGCACAGGCTCTATCTCGTGGGTATTGACGTTCATCTTCAGTAGTCCAAGCTGGTCAGATCCGATCCATATGTTTCCGCTCTTGTCGCCGGCCATGCCATTGATGTTGCGGTCGACACTGATACTTGTCAGTCCGAGTCTCTCGCCGATAGAGGTATCCCAAACGGCGGCATTCTTGTCATACATGGCCAGCGTACCCTGTCCATAGAGCCAGATGTTATCCTGTTGGTCGGCAAAGGCCTTCAGCGATTTCATTCTATGACGCTTGAAAGTGGGCAGGCCTTCTGCAGCCCAAACGGTATGCTGTTGGTGCATCACGTCACAGCAGACCATACGTCCGTCTTCATAGACCATAATGGCTCCGTCTCGGCACTCGCTGATGGAGCAGATGACACCCTGAGGAACACCTCTTGCATCGTCGGTATTCGGGAACTCATACAACAACTGCTGTTGCTGGTTATAGCAGACAACACCCTTGTTGGAGATGGCTCCCCACAAGTTCTTGTGGCGGTCTATGAAAACCACCGAGGGAATCGTCTCAATGTTCATTCTGGCGAAGGTCTGCTTCATGTCGCGTTCGAAGGTCTCAGTCTGCGGATGGTAGATGCAGTAGCCCGAAGAGGTAGAGATCAGCAGGTTGCCATCGAGCATCTCCTGAATGGAGTTGATGTAACTATCGTTCAGCGAGGAGCCGTCTTTTGAATCGCTTTGAAAATTCCTGAAGCTATAACCGTCATAACGGTAGAGACCAGCTGGCGTTCCAAACCAGACATAGCCTCGGGAGTCTTTCAAGATACAGTTTACCTGGCTGGATGTCAAACCGCTACGGGCATCCAGCGTCTTGAAAAGGAAGTCGGCTACTACTGCTGTCGGCAGTATGAGCATCAACGCAATCAATAGCTTTCTAATATTCTTCATAAGGTCTAATTTCCACTGTTTAAATCATACACGAGTAATGGTCAACGACACCCAACAGGTGCTGCTGGTCATCGGTAACCAGGACGGAATGTACTTTATATTTGTTCATGATTCTCTGAATTTCCGTAATCTTGGTCTCTGGCTTTACGGTCTTTGGCGTGCGGGTCATGATGTCACTCACGGTACGGTCGAAGAATTGTGCCTGCCATTTCTCCATGGCCCTTCGAATGTCGCCGTCAGTAATCAGTCCCACGATTTTTCCCTCTACTTCCGCTATACCCAGTCCTAATTTGCCTTTGCTTACGAGGATAATAGCCTCGCCCAGGTGCATCTCAGGAGGCAATACGGGCATGTCTTCACTACGCATCACGTCCTGAGCTGTTGTCAACAGCCGTTTGCCAAGTTCTCCGCCCGGATGGAACTGAGCGAAGTCCCTGGGCTGGAAGTTGCGCTTTTCGATAAGAGCCACAGCGAGAGCGTCACCCATAGCCAACTGAGCCATAGTTGAACTGGTCGGAGCCAGGTTCAACGGGCAGGCTTCTTTCTTCACACCGACATTCAGCAGGCAGGTCGCGTATTTTGCCAGCAGAGAGGTGGGGTTGCCGCTCATGCCGATGATAGGGACTTGCATGTGCAGTACCATGGGGATAAAACGCAGCAGTTCGTCAGTTTGTCCGGAGTTGCTGATAGCGAGGACTACATCGTCGGGAGTCATCACGCCGAGATCACCATGGTACACGTCTAATGGATTGATAAAAAAAGAAGGCGTACCTGTACTCGATAGTGTCGCTGCAATCTTCGCGCCGATATGTCCGCTTTTGCCGACACCCGTGACAATCACCTTTCCTTTGCATTCATACATCAACGTGACGGCCTGCTCGAAGTTATCGTCGAGCTGAGGTATCAGTCCTAACACGGCTTCTGCCTCGTCCTTGATGCATTGTATGGCGTATTCCTTTGATTCTTTCATCATTTCAAGAGTTTTTCTACCAGTTCCTCCAGTTTGTCCAGCTCAAGCATGTTAGCCGCATCACTGAGCCCATGGTCGGGATCGGGATGTACTTCAAAGAAGAATCCCGTAGCTCCAAACGCTTTTGCTGCCAGTGCCATCTTCGGCACAAAACGACGGTCTCCACCAGTCTTGCCGTCGCTGCCTCCAGGGCGCTGTACGCTGTGAGTACAGTCCATGATGACCGTCGGTACGATTTCCAGCATGTCGGGGATATTCCGGAAATCCACGACGAGGTTGTTATAGCCCATCATATTGCCTCGTTCGGTCAGCCACACTTCCCTTGCACCTGCCTCACGGGCCTTTTCCACAGGATACCACATGTCGCGACCACTGAGGAACTGAGCCTTTTTGATGTTCACTATGCAGCCAGTCCTAGCGGCGGCCACGAGCAGGTCGGTCTGGCGGCAGAGGAAAGCGGGGATCTGAATCACGTCAGCGATTTCTGCCACTGGGGCAGCCTGAAAGTGCTCATGGATATCGGTCAGGATTCTAAGGCCGTATTTCTCCTTGATATCACCCAACATTTGCAGACCGCGCTCCAGTCCGGGTCCCCGGTAGGAGTGGATGGAAGTACGGTTTGCCTTATCAAACGATGACTTGAAGATGATGTCTGTTCCTAGTTTGGTGTTGATTGACACCAATCTACGAGCAACTTCATCGAGCAGTTCTGCCGACTCGATAACACATGGCCCAGCTATGATAGTAGTCTTATTGTTCATAATGATGTTGCAAAAATAGACATTTTTCACAAACTAACCAAATATTTTGGAATTATTCTTGCAGAAATACTGCTTTTTTGCTTACATTTGCACCCAAAAACCAATTTGCAGGCAGATAAACTATGGTATTAATAGCTGATAGCGGAAGCACGAAAACCGACTGGAGTGTAGGATGTTCCACTCAGGGTATCACCCCCGTCCACCAGACGGAAGAGCAGATTTTGCAAATCCTGCGTACAGAACTCCTTCCACAGATTGACGTTTCACAGATGACGGATGTCTGTTTTTATGGTAGTGGTGTGCGTCCTGAAAAAGAACAAATGATGACCCATCTGTTGCAACAGGTATTTCCTCAGGCCGTAAAGGTCGAGGCTCATAGTGACCTGTTGGGTGCGGCCCGTGCTCTTTGTGGTCATAATGAAGGCATTTCCTGTATTTTAGGGACAGGCGCTAATTCTTGCCTTTATGATGGTGAGCGTATCGTCCAGAACACGCCAGCTCTCGGCTATATCCTTGGTGACAAGGGTAGTGGTGCCGTTCTCGGCAAGCGTCTAATTCATGACATCTATGAGGGATGTTTGTCAGAAGATTTGAAGTCGTTATTTGAAACGGAGACGGGATTGACACTCCCTGCTGTCATAGACCGGGTCTACCGTCAGCCTTTGGCAAACCGTTTCCTCGCCTCGCTCTCACAGTTTATCTGTCGTCATATTGAAGACGTCAGGCTCCAGCAACTCGTTGAGGAGAACTTCTGCGACTTCTTCGCTGACAGCATTAGCCCCTATCGCCGTCCAGACCTGCCTGTATCCTTCGTCGGCAGCATAGCTTGGTACTTTCAGGATCAGCTCCGTTCGGCAGCCAGTTGTCTCGGCTATACCATCGGCACTATTCTCCGCAGTCCCCTCGATGCGCTTGTCTCCTATCATTCGTAAAATGACGGCTTCTCGTAGTATTTGGCTTCTCTCTGCATAGTTCTTTACCTTATTATGGTATTATCTTGCAAAAATGCCCTCAAATGTTTGGCAGTTCCGTTTTTTATTAGTAATTTTGCAGCCAAACCAATCCGTCAGAACTGATGAAACTAAAACTCATGTCGCTTCTAATTTGCTTCATGGTCACTTTGGCCTTGCAGGCACAGATTCGTGGAAACAATATCGAAGTGATGGTACAGCCTGACCATCAGGACTGGACTTATAAGATCGGCGAGAAGGCCACCTTCACCGTCAGTGTGCTGAGGTCGGGTACCCTGCTCGACAATGTGAGTATCGACTTGGCGGCTGGACCTGAGATGTATCAGGATGTCAAGAAGAACACCGTGCTTAAAGACGGTACGATGAAAGTGACGGGCACCATGAAACAGCCAGGTTTCTATCGTGTTGATGTGACGGCCCATGTCGGTGGCAAGGATTATAAGGGAGCCTGTGGCGCAGCCTTCTCTCCCGAAGAACTACAGCCATCGACGGTGATGCCTGACGACTTCCTGGATTTCTGGCAGAGTGCCATCAAGGAGGCCCGGAAGACAGACCTGAACCCCACGAAACGCCTTCTGCCCGAGCGTTGCACGAAGGATGTGAACGTCTATGAGGTCAGTTTCCAGAATATGCAGTCCAACTATCGTACCTATGGCATCCTCTGTGTGCCGGTGAAGGATGGCGCCTATCCCGCCTTGCTACGTGTGCCTGGAGCGGGCGTCCGGCCGTATGGTGGCGATATCTGGACGGCCTCTCAGGGAGCGATTACGCTGGAGATCGGCATTCATGGTATTCCTGTGACGATGGAACAGCAGGTCTACGACGATGTGTTCAATGGGGCTCTGATGGGCTACTGGGAGTTTAATATGGACGACCGCGACAAACATTATTATAAGCGCGTGGTGCTAGGCTGTATCCGAGCCCTCGACTATATTTCGGAATATACCCCCTGGAACCAAAAGGAACTGGGTGTGACGGGCTCTTCGCAGGGTGGATTCCTCACGTTGGCAACGGCAGCCCTCGACAAGCGTATTACTTATTACGCCCCCGTTCATGCTGCTCTCTGTGACCATACGAACTCGCTCAGGGGTATCGCCTGCGGTTGGCCACATTATTTCTATTGGAATAAAGGCAAGGGGCAGGATAGGCAGATAGAGGTCTCGCGCTACTACGACGGTATTAACTTTGCCAGACTGATTACCGACAACCAGGCGGGCTGGTTCTCTTTCGGCTATAACGACGATGTGGTGCCGCCGACAACGGCATGGGCCACCTATAACACCGTTAAGGGACCCAAGGAGATCTCTCCGTATCAGGCTACCTGGCACTTCTGGTTCCAGGAACAGTGGGACGAGTGGGAAGCATGGTTGCTGAAACAAATGCATATCAAATAGTCAATGAAGAAGATATTGGTAATAGCAATGGCTGTTGTGGTAGTAACAGCCTGCACAACGACAAAGAAAGCTGAGCCGGAGAAGACGGTTGCTCAGCAGTTGTTTGACCGTCTGGACACCCTGCGACAGAAGGGTATCATGTTCGGACATCAGGACGATCCGTTCTATGGACTGACCTGGGAGTATGACAAGGACAGTAGTGACGTGAAGAATACCTGTGGCGACTGGCCCGCCGTGATGGGCTTCGAGCTCGGCGGCATAGAGATGGGCGATGCAAAGAACCTTGACAGCGTGCCCTTTACCCGTATGACTGAGGAGATTATCAACCACTATCATCGCGGGGGCATCATCACCATCAGCTGGCATCCGCGTAATCCTGCAACAACGGCTCCTGATGGCGGCAGGGGAGAACAGAAATTTCCCGATGGTTCTGCCTGGGATGTGACCGATACGACGGTAGTGAAAAGTATTTTGCCTGGTGGAAGAAATGCTGAGTTGTTTAAGGTTTGGATGGATCGTGTGAGTGATTTCCTGGCGGGCTTGAAGACTGAGGATGGGCAGAAGATTCCCATCATCTTCCGACCCTGGCACGAAAACACTGGCAGTTGGTTCTGGTGGGGAGAGAGACTCTGCACTGCCGATGAATACAAGGCATTGTGGAACATGCTTCAGGACAAGCTGACTGCCGATGGCTTCGACAATCTGCTGTGGGCTTATTCACCAGGTATGGCCCCCAATCTCGATGAGGCCAAATATCTGGAGCGCTATCCTTGCGATGACCGTATCTCGCTGGTGGGCATCGACGGATATCAGTGGGGGACGAAGGAGGACTTCGTCTCGCAGCTCGACCAGAACCTCACGATGCTGACGAAGTTTGCAGCCGATCATGGGAAGATCGCTGCTCTGACAGAGTGCGGCCTTAAGAACCTTGTTGATCCGACATGGTGGACTTCGACTCTTACCCCTGTGATTGACAAGTATCCCATCAGCTACTTCCTCGTGTGGCGTAATTACAAGGAAGAATGGTTCGGCCCGTCACCTGCTAAGCCCGATGCTCCTTATTTCAATGAGATGTACGATAAGGAGAATGTGTTGTTCTTGAATGAAATCAAATAACAATATGACAGAGTTTGAAAAGAAAGTGGCAGCCCTGCGTGCCCACCACGAGGAGCTGCTGAGCCGTAAGAACGTACCCATAGAGTGGGGGAACGGCATCTATGAGAAGTATCAGTTCCCCATCCTCACAGCCGAGCATGTGCCACTGGAGTGGAAATACGACTTCAGTGAACAGGATAATCCCTATCTGATGCAGCGTATCATGTGTAACGCCACCCTGAACGCGGGGGCTCTCAAGTGGAATGGGAAATATCTGTTGGTGGTGCGTGTGGAAGGAGCAGACCGCAAGAGCTTCTTCGCCGTGGCCGAGTCGCCTAATGGCATCGATAACTTCCGTTTCTGGGACGAGCCCGTCACGATGCCCGACGATGTGGTACCCGCCACGAATATCTACGACATGCGTATCACTATTCACGAGGACGGCTGGATCTACGGCGTGTTCTGCGCTGAGCGTCACGACGACTCCCAGCCCGGCAACCTCAGCGCCGCAACGGCGACTGCAGGCATCGCCCGTACGAAAGATCTGAAGACCTGGGAGCGCCTGCCCGACCTCAAGACGAGGAGCCAGCAGCGTAACGTGGTGCTCCATCCCGAGTTCGTCGAAGGTAAGTACGCCTTCTATACCCGTCCGCAGGATGGCTTCATCGACACAGGCTCCGGCGGCGGTATCGGCTGGGCACTGGTGGATGATATCACCCATGCCGAGGTGAAGGAGGAGACCATCATCTATGAGCGCAAGTACCACACCATCACCGAGGTGAAGAACGGTGAGGGTCCTCACCCCATCAAGACTCCCAAAGGCTGGCTGCATCTGGCTCACGGCGTGCGCGCCACAGCCGACGGCCTGCGCTATGTATTATATATGTATATGACCGCGCTCGACGATCCCACAAGGGTCATTGCTCGCCCCGGCGGCTATTTCCTCGTGCCTGAGGGCAACGAATATCTGGGCGACGTGATGAACGTGGCCTTCGCCAACGGCTGGATTGCCGACGAGGATGGGCGGGTGCTGATCTACTACGCCACGGCCGACACTCGCATGCACGTGGCTACCTCGACGGTCGACAAGCTCATCGACTACTGCATGAATACGCCGGAAGACGGTCTGACGACGGCGGCCAGTGTGGAGACCATCAAGAAACTCATTGCAAAAAACAAAAAATCATAAATTATGGCAAAGACTAAATTAATCGAGAAAATCGGTTATGGCTTCGGTGACATGTCGTCATCGACATTCTGGAAGATCTTTTCTTACTACCTTCCGTTCTTCTATTCAAACATTTTCGGCCTGTCGCTGATCGACGCGGGCGTACTCGTACTCGTTACCCGTATCTGGGATGCCGTCTCCGACCCGATGATGGGCATTATCTGCGACCGTACAAACACCAAGTGGGGAAAGTACCGCCCGTATCTGTTGTGGGTGGCTCCTTTCTTCAGTATCTGTGGTATCCTGCTCTTTACCACACCCGATTGGTCTTACGGTGCCAAACTGATATGGGCTTACATCACCTATATCATGATGATGACCGTCTATACGGGTATCAACGTTCCCTATGGAGCGATGTTGGGTGTGATGACCGACGACACCAACGAGAAGACCGTCTTCTCCAGCTTCCGTATGTTCTTCGCCTATGGCGGCTCGTTCCTCGCCCTGTTCCTCTGGGAGCCGTTGACCAACATGTTTGGCGGCTACAGCACGGCCCAGGGCTGGTTCTGGGGAATGGTCTGCATCGCGGCGGCCTGCTTCGTCATGTTCCTTCTGTGCTTCACGCTGACAAGGGAGCATCTGAAGACCTACTCGACGGTGAGCGTAGGCAGTGACTTCAAGTCGCTGCTCTCCAACAAGCCCTGGTGGCTGCTCATCGGCGCTGCCCTGTGCTCGAACCTCTTCAATACGGTGCGCGGAGCGACGGTGGCCTATTACTTTGTCGACATCATCGGTTCCGATGTACACCTGTCGTTCTTCGGACTGACATTCCTCTTCTACGCAGGTCTGTTCCTGGGCATAGGCGAGGTTTCCAACATGGTGGGTGTGGCCCTGTGTGTGCCCATCGCCAACAAGATCGGCAAGAAGTCGACCTTCATCCTCGTCAATGCTGCCCTGCTGGTGCTGAGTGTCATCTTCTTCTTCGTGCCCTGCACGCCCGGAGGCTTCTGGACGATGCTGATCCTGCAGATCATCATTTCCGTATTCACGGGCATCATGTCGCCGCTGATCTGGAGTATGTACGCCGATGTCAGCGACTATGCAGAGCTGAAGTTCCGTACGGCTTCCACGGGTCTCATCTTCTCCTCGGCCTCGATGGCCCAGAAGTTCGGTGGCGCCATCGGCGGTGCAGCCGTGCTGTGGCTGCTGTCCGGCTTCGGCTACGTGACCGACGCTGCTGATATGGCCAGTGTCGTCCAGCCCGAGAGTGCGCTGTTCGTGCTCCGTCTGCTGATGAGCTTCATCCCCGCTGCCGTGGCTGCGCTGGCCATCGTTGTCGTCTGGTTCTATCCGCTGACGACCGCGCGCATTAAGGAGATCAACGTCGATCTGAAGCGTTACCGTGAAATGACGTCGTGATTAAAATACCAAAACTATGTGTCAGATCAAAACCATGAGGCAGGAGATGCAGGATGTTCTCGAGCGGAATATCCTGCGCTTCTGGATGGAGCGGATGCCGGACCATGAGCGCGGCGGATTCTATGGCCGCATCGACGGCAGCGGCGTGCTCCATCCTGAGGCGGAGAAGGGCGCCATCCTCAATGCCCGCATCCTGTGGACCTTCTCGGCAGCCTACCGCGTGCTGGGGAATCCCGCGTATCTCGAGATGGCCACGAGGGCGAAGGACTATCTCGTCGACCACTTCATCGACCCGGAGTATGGCGGCGTCTACTGGAGCGTCGACTGCCAGGGCCGTCCGCTGGATACGAAGAAGCAGTTCTATGCCATCGGCTTCGCCCTCTACGGACTCTCCGAGTATGTGCGGGCTACTGACGACCGCGAGGCGCTCGACTATGCCCTGCAGCTCTACGACACGATCGAGGAGCATGCTTTCGACCGCGAGCACAACGGCTATATCGAGGCCTGCACCCGCGAGTGGGGGAGGATGGACGACATGCGCCTCTCTGACTTCGACGCCAACTACCCCAAGTCGCAGAACACGCATCTGCACATCATCGAGCCCTACACCAACCTGCTGCGCTGCCTGAAGGAGCTGCGTGCCGCCGAGTCGTGCGACTACGTGCCCGTGCTCGGCTCCGTGCTGCCCGTGGGAGTCAGCGTGCCCATGGAGACCATCGTCAGCGTCGAGTCCTCGCTCCGCAATCTCATCGATATCTTCACCGACCGCATCCTCAACCCCGAGACGCATCACCTCGACCTCTTCTTCGAGATGGACTGGAAGCGCGGCGCCGGCCAGCTGGAGAGCTACGGCCACGACATCGAGTGCTCGTGGCTGATGCACGAGGCGGCGCTCGTGCTGGGCGACCGGACGGTGCTCGAGCGCGTGGAGCCCGTCGTCAGGATGGTGGCCGAGGCCTCAGCGAAAGGCCTGCGACCCGACGGATCGATGATCCACGAGGCGAACCTCACGACGGGCCGCGTCGACGACGACCTCCACTGGTGGGTGCAGGCAGAGAACGTCGTAGGCTGGTACAACCTCTATCAGTACTTCGGCGACGAGCAGGCCCTCGGGCGCGCCGCCCGCTGCTGGGAATACATCAAGGCGCAGCTCATCGACTGGGAGCACGGCGAGTGGTACTGGAGCCGCCATGCCGACGGCTCGCTCAACACTGCCGACGACAAGGCCGGCTTCTGGAAGTGCCCCTACCACAACGGCCGCATGTGCCTCGAAATCCTCGAGCGCACCGCCGAGGCCTAGCAAAAGTCCATTTGTCCTTGGATAATTCGGAAATAATCCTTATCTTTGCAGGCGGAAATCATAAATACGACAACGATTATGGCAAATGGAGTAACATCGCCCGCGTCACACCGGGGTCAGGACACATTGTGACATGTCACAGATTCTCCTGACCCCGCTGTGACACCGAGGGCGGGCGGCGAACCCCTACGGCGGGCATAATCGGACCCAGATTCAGCGCGGCGCAGCCCTACGAAGGCAGAATCGAACCCCGATCGAGGGCGGCGAAGCCCTACGATGGCTCTCGACGAGTACCTGACTGACCTGGAGACGAAGAACGAGGCCTTCGACACGATGAATGCCGAGATTGCCCACTTCAAGGACATCCTTGCCCGCAAGGTCTCCGGCTCGGGCTCTGGCGGTTCCGGCGGTTCGGGCGGGGGCTCGGGCGACAATCCCGGCTCGAACGACAACCCCGGCTCGGGCGACAATCCCGGCTCGAATGACAATCCCGGCTCGAACGACAATCCGGGCTCGGACGACAATCCCTGAAGAATTAACTATTTTTTCATAAATATTCGGCCAATTTACAAGTTTTTTTAGTACCTTTGCAGCAGAAAAGCTGTGAAGGTACTTGCTTTCTACCCTAACTGCTTCATAACGAGAACAATATTGTTACAACATTATAATTAACTTTTTATGAACTTTACTTTGTTGATTACCGTCTTGCTGACGGCTTTGACATTGGTGGTGGCGGCCTACGTCGTAGCCAAGCTGATAGGACCGAGGTCCTACGCGAAGGTGAAAGGTGAGCCGTATGAGAGTGGTATTCCCACCCGTGGCAGCTCCTGGCTGCCCATGACGGTGGGCTTCTACCTCTTCGCCATCTTGTTCCTCATGTTCGATATAGAAACGGTGTTTCTGTATCCATGGGCAGTAGTAGTGAAGGAGTTCGGCGCGATGGCCCTGCTGAGCATCGGCTTCTTCCTGGTAGTTCTGGTATTAGGCCTGGCATACGCCTGGCGGAAAGGAGACTTGGAATGGAAGTAAGAAAGCCCAAGATCAAGAGTATCCCCTACGAGGAGTGGAACGACAACGCCTCGCTGGAGAAGATCGTTGACGAGCTCCATGAGGGCGGCGTCAATGTGGTGACGGGTTCGCTCGACCAGCTGATCAACTGGGGCCGCGCGAACTCGCTGTGGTCGCTGACGTTCGCCACCTCGTGCTGCGGCATCGAGTTCATGGCCTGCGGCTGCGCCCGCTACGACTTCGCGCGCTTCGGCTTCGAGGTGACGCGCAACTCTCCCCGTCAGGCCGACCTGATCATGTGTGCCGGTACGATCACCCACAAGATGGCGCCGGCGCTGAAGCGTCTGTACGACGAGATGGCCGAGCCGAAGTACGTGATTGCCGTCGGCGGCTGCGCCATCAGCGGCGGCCCGTTCAAGTCGAGCTATCATGTGGTGAAGGGCATCGAGGAGATCGTGCCCGTCGACGTGTTCATCCCCGGCTGTCCCCCGCGCCCCGAGGCCATCATGTACGGCATGATGCAGCTGCAGCGCAAGGTGAAGATCGAGAAGTTCTTCGGCGGCGCCAACCACAAGCAGACGCGTGAGGAGCGCGAGCTGGGCGTGTCGAACGAGGAGCTGACCTTCCGCCGGAAGCATGGCGACCACCGCCGCGAGACGATCGTGGTGACCGACGTGCCCGAGGATTTTGCTAATGAACTAAAGAAAGAGGAGGCTGCCGTATGAAACTATCACCACAGGAATTCAAGTTTGAGGAGTTCCTGCAGCGGATGCAGGAGCTGAAGGATAAGAGCCACTACGACTATCTGGTGACCATCGTGGGCGAGGACTTCCCGAAGGGCGGTCTCTCCGACGAAGGCGGCCTCGGCTGTATCTATATCCTTGAGAATACGGAGAGCCACAAGCGCTGCTCGGTGAAGATGATGGCCCGCACGCAGGTATGCGGCGACGGCATGTCGTCGAACGGCACGGGCGAGATGGACGGCCAGACGCTGGCCTATATCCCCTCCGTCAGCCATATCTGGCGCGTGGCCGACCTGCTGGAGCGCGAGGTCTTCGACTTCTACGGCATCGTCTTCCTCGGCCATAAGGACATGCGCCGGCTGTTCCTCCGCAGCGACTTCAAGGGCTATCCCTTCCGCAAGGACTGGAAGTACAACGACGAATATACGCTCGAAGACGATGTGGAGCCCGACTACGGCCTGGAGTTCTATCTCGACAACGACGGCAATCTGCAGTCTAAGCAGAACCGCCTCTTCGGCTCTGACGACTACGTGATCAACATCGGTCCGCAGCATCCTGCCACCCACGGCGTGCTCCGTCTGCAGACCGTGCTCGACGGTGAGACCGTGAAGCGCGTCTATCCGCACCTGGGCTATATCCACCGTGCCATCGAGAAGATGTGGGAGGGAATGACATACCCTCAGACGCTGGCCTTGACCGACCGTCTGAACTATCTCGGCGCCATGCAGCACCGTCATGCCCTGGTAGGCGTGATCGAGGAAGGCATGGGTGTGGAGCTCACCGACCGAATCAAGTATATCCGCACGATCATGGATGAGCTGCAGCGTCTCGACTCCCACCTGCTCTACACTTCGTGTGTGGCCCAGGACCTCGGCGCCCTCACCGGCATGCTCTATGGCATGCGCGACCGTGAGCACGTGCTGAACTGCATGGAGGAGACCACGGGCGGCCGCCTGATCCAGAACTATTACCGCATTGGCGGTCTGCAGGATGACATCGATCCGAACTTCGTGAAGAACTGCAAGGATCTCGTGAAGTATCTGCGCCCGATCATCCAGGAATATATGGATATCTTCGGCGACAACATCATCACCCACAACCGTCTGGAGAACTGCGGTCCGATGAGTCTCGAAGATTGTATCAACTACGCTGTGACAGGTCCTGCCGGACGTGCCTCGGGCTGGAAGAACGATGTGCGTAAGAACCACCCGTACGACATGTACGACAAGGTGGAGTGGGAGCAGTGTACGCTGAATGGCTGCGACTCTATGGACCGTTACCTCGTTCACATCAACGAGATGTACCAGAGCCTGAACATCATCGAGCAGCTCATCGACAACATTCCGGAGGGTGACTTCTACGTGAAGCAGAAGCCGATCATCAAGGTGCCCGAGGGACAGTGGTATTACTCTGTCGAGGGCGTGGCCGGTGAGTTTGGCGTATATCTCGACTCTCGTGGCGACAAGAGTCCCTACCGCATGAAGATGCGTCCGATGGGCCTCTCGCTCGTCGGTGCCTTCGACCCGATGCTGCGCGGTCAGAAGATTGCCGACCTCATTGCCACCTGTGCCGCTATTGATGTAGTAATTCCTGATATTGACAGATAATATTATGTTTGATTTTTCTATAGTAACACAATGGTTCGACCAGTTCCTCAGGGTCACGGTAGGTTGCCCCGACTGGTTTGCGATATTGATTGAGTGCATCCTTGTCGGCACGGCCATCCTCATCGGATACGCGCTGATAGCGATTGTACTGATATTTATGGAGCGTAAGGTGTGTGCCTACTTCCAGTGCCGTCTCGGCCCGATGCGAGTAGGCTACTGGGGCCTGCTGCAGGTGTTCGCCGACGTGCTGAAGATGCTCATCAAGGAGATCTTCATCGTCGACAAGGCCGACAAGCTGCTCTACCTCGTCGCTCCGCTCCTGGTGATTATCGGCTCCGTGGGTGCCTTCTCGTTCCTGCCGTGGAACAACGGTGCGACGGTGCTCGACTTCAACGTGGGCGTGTTCCTGCTCACTGCCGTATCTTCGATCGGCGTGGTTGGTATCTTCCTCGCAGGTTGGGGCTCTAACAACAAGTACTCCGTGGTATCGGCCATGCGTGGTGCCGTCCAGATGATCTCTTACGAGATGTCGCTCTGCCTCTGCCTGATCAGCGCAGTGATCCTGACGGGCACGATGCAGATGTCGGGCATCGTCGAGGCTCAGACGGGGCCTTTCAAGTGGCTCATCGTCCAGGGACATATCCCTGCCATCATTGCCTTCTTCGTATTCCTCATCGCAGGTAATGCCGAGGCAAACCGCGGCCCGTTTGATATGGCTGAGGCCGAGAGTGAGCTGACCGCCGGACACCATACCGAGTATTCGGGTATGGGCTTCGGTTTCTTCTATCTCGCAGAGTTCCTCAACCTCTTCATCATCGCAGGTATCGCCGCAACGGTGTTCCTCGGTGGCTGGGCGCCGCTCAACATCGGCATCGACGGTTTCGACGAGGTGATGAATTACATCCCCGGCATCGTCTGGTTCATGGGCAAGGCCTTCTTCTTGGTCTGGATTCTCATGTGGATCAAGTGGACGTTCCCGCGTCTGCGTATCGACCAGATCCTGAAGCTGGAGTGGAAGTACTTGATGCCGCTTGGTCTCATCAATCTGGTGATTATGACAGTTGTTGTGGCCCTCGGCCTATATATTAAATAAGGTATAGCAATGGAAAAAGAACAATCATATTTCGGAGAAATCGGGCACGGCTTGAAGACGCTGGCTGTGGGCATGAAGACATCCTGGAAGGAATACTTCAAGGACTTCTTCACCAACAAGTCGACGGAGCAGTATCCCGAGAACCGCAAGACGACACTTCATGTGGCAAAGCGTCACCGTGGGCGCCTCGTTTTCAAGCGCAACGAGGACGGCAGCTACAAGTGTACGGCTTGCACATTGTGCGAGAAGGCCTGTCCTAACGGAACCATCAAGATTACGGCCCACATGGCTGAGGATCCAGAGACGGGTAAGAAGAAGAAGGTGCTCGACGACTATGCGTACGACTTGGGCGACTGCATGTTCTGTCAGCTCTGTACGAATGCCTGTAACTTCGACGCCATCGAGTTTACGAATGATTTCGAGAACGCCGTGTTCGACCGCTCGAAGCTGGTGCTCCATCTGAACGAGGAGGCTTACCAGGGTGGTTCGCTGCCTAATCTGATCGAGGGCGGCGCTGAGTGGGAAATCGGTAAGTTTAACACTAAAAAGAAGTAACGCACTATGGCAAATACAGTTATGTTTATCATCCTCGCGGTGTTCATCATCGGATCGGCTCTGATGTGTGTCACCACAACGAGGATCATGCGGGCCGCAACGTTCATGTTGTTCGTGCTCTTCGGTGTGGCAGGCGTCTATTTCCTGCTCGACTACACCTTCCTGGGCGCCGCTCAGATCTCGGTATATGCCGGAGGCGTTACGATGATCTATGTGTTCGCCATCCAACTGGTGAGCAAGCGCACCCTTCAGGGTCTGGAGGAGCGTGTGAAGTCCAGTAAGATGATCGCCGGCGGTCTGGCAGCCTTTGCCGGACTGGTGGTCGTCTCTCTGATTCTCTTGAAGACTGGCTTCTATACTCAGGAGATTGCCAACGTAGAGGTGCCGATGAAGGAGATCGGTATGGCTATGGTTGGTTCTGGTAAGTATCAGTATGTACTGCCCTTCGAGTTCATCTCAGTATTCCTGCTGGCATGTATCATCGGAGGCTTGGTTGTAGCAAGAAAGGAGGATAAGGCATGATACCAGTTGAATGTTACTTCGCACTCAGTGCCCTGTTGTTCTTTATTGGCGTCTATGGCTTTGTGACGCGTCGCAACCTGATCGCCATGCTCATCTCAGTCGAGCTGGTGCTCAATGCCGTCGACATCAACTTCGCCGCCATCAACCGTCTGCTCTATCCAAACGGTATGGAGGGCATGTTCATGACGCTCTTCGTGATCGGTGTCGCTGCAGCCGAGAGTGCTGTAGCCATCGCCATAATCATCAATGTCTATCGCAAGTTCAAGAGCGACAGCGTTGATGCCATTCAGAATATGAAACGATAAAAACGGTAAAGATTATGTTTAGTTACACATTATTCATCATGCTTCTGCCGCTGCTGTCGTTCGTCGTTCTTGGACTGGCTGGCATGAAGATGCAGCACAAGGTGGCCGGACTGATTGGCACCTGCTCGCTCGGAATCGTCACGATCCTGTCATATCTATGTGCGTTCCAGTATTTCGGAATGGATCGCGTCGACGGGGTCTATCAGACGTTTGTTCCCTATAATATGACCTGGTTGCCGCTGGGTAACCTGCACTTTGACCTCGGTATTCTGTTGGATCCCATCAGCGTGGTGATGCTGATCGTGATCTCAACCGTCTCACTGATGGTTCATATCTACTCATTCGGCTATATGCACGGCGAGAAGGGCTTCCAGCGTTACTACGCTTTCCTGAGCCTCTTCACGATGTCGATGCTGGGTTTGGTACTCGCCACGAACATCTTCCAGATGTATATGTTCTGGGAGCTTGTGGGTGTCAGCTCTTACCTGCTCATCGGTTTCTACTACCCGTTGAAGCCTGCTATCGCTGCCTCTAAGAAGGCTTTCATCGTCACCCGTTTCGCTGATATGTTCTTCCTCATTGGTATCCTGACATTCGGCTACTTCGTCGATTCGTTCAGCTTCTCCTTTGTGGGCGAGACCAGTCAGCTGGTGATGGGCGAGAGTGCTACACCGTTTATCGAGGCTAATATGTCGAAGGCTCTGGCTGCCGGTGGTCTGATTATCCCGACGGCATTGGTACTGATGTTCATCGGAGGTGCCGGTAAGTCTGCCATGTTCCCGTTGCACATCTGGCTGCCTGATGCCATGGAGGGTCCGACACCTGTGTCTGCACTTATCCATGCGGCAACGATGGTGGTCGCCGGTGTGTTCCAGATTGCACGTATGTTCCCCTTGTGGATCTCCTTCGCCCCCCATGCGATGAGCATCGTGGTCTGGGTAGGTGTCTTCACTGCTTTCTATGCCGCTGCTGTGGCCTGTGCCCAGACCGATATCAAGCGTGTGCTTGCCTTCTCCACCATCTCGCAGATCGCGTTCATGATGGTGGCCCTCGGCGTATCGCTCCCGGGTCATGAGACTATACTCGACAATCACATGCAGCTGGGTTATATGGCCGGTATGTTCCACCTCTTCACCCACGCTATGTTCAAGGCTTGTCTCTTCCTCGGTGCCGGATGTATCATCCACGCCGTCCACTCGAACGAGATGGCCTTGATGGGTGGTCTGCGCAAGTACATGCCTGTGACGCATATCACGTTCCTCATCTCATGTCTTGCCATTGCCGGTATCCCGTTCTTCTCGGGCTTTAGCTCGAAGGATGAGATCATCACGGCTTGTTTCACCTATAGTCCTGTGGTGGGTTGGATCATGACGGGTATCGCAGCCATGACGGCCTTCTATATGTTCCGTCTGTACTACGGTATCTTCTGGGGTACGGAAAACAAGGAGGCACACGCGCATCACACGCCGCACGAAGCACCGTTGTCGATGACCGTTCCACTCATCGTGCTCTGCCTGATTACCGTCGGTGTGGGTATCTACTCTACACTTGGCGGATTCCTCGGCTGGGGCGGTAGCTTCGGCAGCTACGTTTCTGCTGCCGGTACTGACTACACCATCCACTTCGACACGCAGATTGCTGCTACGAGTACTGTTATTGCGATTCTGAGTATCTGTCTGGCCACCTATATCTATAAAGGTGAGAGTCAGCCGATTGCCGATCGTCTGTACAAGACGTTCCCCAAGCTGCACCGTGCAGCCTACAAGCGTTTCTATCAGGACGAGATCTGGCAGTATGTTACGCACAGAATCATCTTCCGTTGTGTCAGTACGCCCATTGCCTGGTTCGACCGTCATATTGTCGACGGCACGTTCAACTTCATGGCATGGGGTGCTAACGAGGCCGGTGAGTCAATCCGTCCCTGGCAGAGTGGCGATGTGCGCCAGTATGCCGTTTGGTTCCTCACAGGCTCGGTTGCATTAACATTAATCCTTTTATGCATCTAAAGATATGAGTATATTAACATTATTCGTAGTAATTCCCGCCCTGATGCTGTTGGGATTGTGGCTTGCCAAGAACCTCAATCAGGTGCGTGGTGTGATGGTGACAGGTGCTTCGTGTCTGCTCGCCCTTTCCATCTGGCTGACGATTTACTTTGTCCAGGAGCGTGCTGCCGGCAATACGGCCGAGATGCTGCTCACTTACAGTGTGCCCTGGTTCAAACCACTGAATATTGCCTATAGCGTCGGTGTCGACGGTATCTCTGTCGTGATGCTGCTCCTGTCGAGCATCATCGTGTTTACAGGTACCTTTGCCTCCTGGCAGCTGAAGCCCCTCACGAAGGAGTATTTCCTCTGGTTTACCCTGTTGTCGACGGGTGTGTTCGGCTTCTTCATTTCTACCGACCTCTTTACGATGTTCATGTTCTACGAGGTGGCCCTCATTCCGATGTACCTGCTTATTGGTGTCTGGGGATCGGGTCATAAGGAGTATTCGGCCATGAAGCTGACGCTGATGCTGATGGGAGGTTCTGCCTTGCTGATTCTCGGATTGTTGGGTATCTACTATTTCAATGGCTTGTACAGTGGCAGCTATACATTCGAACTGACGACGATTGCCGCCAATCATGTGATTCCTGTTCACATCCAGAAGGTGTTCTTCCCTTTCATCTTTATCGGATTCGGTGTGCTGGGAGCTCTGTTCCCGTTCCACACATGGTCTCCCGACGGTCATGCGTCTGCGCCTACCGCAGTATCCATGCTCCATGCTGGAGTGCTGATGAAACTCGGAGGCTACGGCTGCTTCCGCGTGGCTATGTATCTGTTGCCTGAGGCTGCCCAGAATCTGGCCTGGATCTTCCTGATCCTCACCACGATCTCTGTTGTCTATGGCGCGCTGAGTGCCTGCGTACAGACCGACCTGAAGTATATCAATGCCTACTCGTCGGTATCGCATTGCGGACTGGTGCTATTCGCCCTCTTGATGATGAGTCAGACGGCTGTGACGGGTGCCATCCTCCAGATGCTCTCCCACGGTCTTATGACGGCTCTCTTCTTTGCCCTCATCGGTATGATCTACGGTCGTACCCATACCCGTGACATCCGTGAGCTGGCTGGTCTGATGAAGATTATGCCGTTCCTTGCCGTAGGTTATGTGATTGCCGGTTTGGCCAACCTCGGTCTTCCCGGCTTCTCTGGCTTTATCGCAGAGATGACCATCTTCGTGGGAGCCTTCGGCGCTGAGCCGCTCTCTGGCGATCCGAGTTCATCGTTCCGTATGGTGGCTACCATTATTGCCTGTACGTCGATTGTCGTGACGGCTGTCTACATCCTGCGTGTTGTGGGTAAGATTCTCTATGGCGAGGTGGAGAACAAGCACTTCCTTGAGCTCACCGATGCTACATGGGATGAGCGTGTCGCTGTGATCTGTCTGATTTTCTGTGTGGCCGGTCTGGGTTGCATGCCGTTCTTCTTCAGCGACATGATCTCACCCGCCGCAGGCTCGATACTTCATTCAATTGGTGTAATGTAAAGAAAGGAGGACTAAGATATGAATTACGGACAATTTATATATATGTTTCCAGAGTGTGCTCTGGTAATAGCATTGATTATTGTATTTGCGTTCGATTTTGCGATGACGAAGAGTGGCGAACTCCGTGGTGAGAAGTCCAATGTTGCCATCGGCCGCCTTACATTGTTCATGCTGATGAGTGTTGGCCTCGCCATTTTCAGTGCGATGCGTCAGGAAGATACGATTACAGCCTTTGGCGGTATCTATGTAGCCACTCAGGCTGTGAACGTGATGAAGTTAGTGCTTACCTTTGGTACGATCATCGTGGTGATTATGTCGGAGGCGTGGATAGCAACCCGTCAGCGCATCGCTGGTGAGTTCTATATGCTCATCCTCAGCACCCTGTTGGGTATGTTTGTCATGATGTCATCTGGCAACTTCCTGCTGTTCTTCCTGGGTCTTGAGATGGCCTCAGTGCCTCTGGCCTGTATGGTGGCCTTCGATAAGAATAAGAACAGTGCCGAGGGTGCCGCCAAATACATCCTCGTGGCAACGTTTTCCAGTGGCGTGATGCTGTTCGGTATCTCGTTCATCTACGCCGCTACAGGTACACTCTACTTCGACGATGTTGCCGCTACGATTACTGCCGAGCCACTGACCATCATGGGTCTGGTGTTCTTCTTCAGCGGTCTGGGCTTTAAGATCTCACTGGTGCCCTTCCACTTCTGGACGGCCGACACCTATCAGGGTGCGCCAACACCGGTGACGGGCTATCTGAGTGTCATCTCCAAGGGTGCCGCAGCCATCACGCTGTGCATCATCCTGATGAAAGTGTTCCAGCCGATGGTTGAGTACTGGGACTATATGCTCTATATCGTCATCGTACTCTCCATCACGGTGGCCAACCTGTTTGCCATCCGTCAGAACGAACTCAAACGATTCATGGCATTCTCGAGTATCTCGCAGGCCGGTTATATCATGCTCGCCGTTGTTGGCAACAATCAACTCGGCGTGGCTGCGCTGACCTACTATGTGCTTGTCTATATAGTCGCCAATATGGCTGTCTTCACCGTCATCAACGTGGTGGAGCGCAATAACGACGGACGCACCGATATGGCTGCCTACAACGGTTTCTACCAGACCAACCCCAAGTTGTCGTTCCTGATGACTCTGGCTCTGTTCTCGTTGGCAGGTATCCCGCCGTTCGCCGGTATGTTCTCGAAGTTCTTCGTGTTCATGTCTGGCGTGCAGAACGGTGATCCCGCAGCCTATTTCGTCGTCTTCATTGCCTTGGTCAACACAGTAGTGTCACTCTACTACTACCTGCTTATCGTCAAGGCCATGTATATCACGAAGACCGACAGTCCGCTGCCAACCTTCCAAAGCGACGAAGGTACGAAGATTGCCCTTGGCATCTGCACCGCAGGCATCGCTCTCTTCGGCATTGTCAGTTGCATCTACGAGTGGATTGCCGCTGCGGGAATTTGAACAATAATCACTTAAAAACAAGAATGAATATATGACTACAGGTAATGTCCGGCCGGCTGATATGGAGCGCATCACGACGCCCGCCTTGGCCCAGAAGTACATTGACGAACAGATTAAGGAGCTCCGTGCTCAGATTGGTGACAAGAAAGTGCTGTTGGCACTGTCGGGAGGTGTAGACTCTTCGGTAGTGGCTGCGCTATTGATTAAGGCTGTGGGTAAGCAGCTGGTGTCGGTGCATGTCAATCACGGACTGCTGCGCAAGGGAGAACCCGAACAGGTGGTTCGCGTGTTCCGCGATGAGTTGAACGCCAACCTGGTGTATGTGGATGCTACCGACCGTTTCCTCGACAAACTGGCAGGTGTGGCTGATCCTGAGCAGAAACGCAAGATCATCGGTGCAGAGTTCATACGTGTGTTTGAGGAGGAGGCCCGTAAGCTGGAGGGTATCAGCTTCCTGGCTCAGGGTACGATCTATCCCGACATCGTGGAGTCTGGTCCCGTCAAGTCACACCACAATGTGGGCGGTTTGCCCGAGGATATGCAGTTTGAACTGGTGGAGCCCATCAAGCTGCTGTTTAAGGACGAGGTTCGCGTGGTAGGCAAGGAACTCGGTCTGCCCGACAATATGGTGTATCGTCAACCCTTCCCCGGACCCGGTCTGGGTGTGCGCTGTACAGGTGCCATTACGCGTGACCGTCTGGAGGCGCTGCGCGAGAGCGATGCCATCCTGCGCGAGGAGTTTGCCATGAACGGCCTCGAAGGTAAGGTCTGGCAGTACTTCACCATCGTGCCCGACTACAAGTCGACAGGTGTGAAGGACAACAAGCGTAGCTGGGACTGGCCGGTGATCATTCGTGCCGTCAACACCCGCGACGCGATGACTGCAACGATTGAGGAGATTCCATACGAACTGCTCCATCACATCACGAAGCGCATCATCACCGAGGTGCCTGGCGTAAACCGTGTTCTCTACGATCTTACGCCGAAACCTACTGGGACGATCGAGTGGGAGTGATTATTTGACGGAGGAACTTGGGGGTATATCCTTTACGCGACTTGGCTACCTGTTCAGGGGTGCCCGTGGAAAGGATTTGCCCCCCTTTTCGTCCTCCCTCGGGACCGATGTCAATGATCCAGTCGGCGAGTTTGATGACGTCGAGGTTGTGCTCGATGATGATGACGGTGTTGCCGCGATCTACGAGTTTCTGGAGTACGTCCATCAGGATTCGGATATCCTCGAAGTGCAGGCCGGTGGTGGGCTCGTCGAGGATGTAAAGCGTATGGCCGGTATCCTTTTTCGAGAGTTCTGTAGCGAGTTTCACGCGCTGGCTCTCACCTCCGGAGAGGGTGGTGGAAGGCTGGCCGAGCTTGATATAGCCGAGACCCACATCTTGGATGGTCTTGATCTTACGGAGGATGTCGGGCACGTTCTCGAAAAACTCCACCGCCATGTTGATGGTCATGTCGAGAACGTCGGCAATCGACTTGCCCTTATAGCGCACTTCTAGGGTCTCACGGTTATAGCGCTTGCCGTGACATACTTCGCAGGGCACCTGAATATCGGGCAGGAAGTTCATCTCGATGGTCTTGTAGCCGTTGCCGCCGCAGGTCTCACAGCGTCCGCCCTTGACGTTGAATGAGAATCTTCCGGGCTTGTAGCCCCGGATCTTTGCTTCGGGCAGGTTGACGAAGAGATTGCGGATGTCTGAGAAGACACCGGTATAGGTGGCAGGATTGGAGCGCGGCGTACGTCCGATGGGACTCTGGTCTACGTTCACGACCTTATCTATAAAGTTCAGACCCTCGATGCTGTCATAGGGCATCGGATTCTTCAGGCTGTGGTAGAAGTGCTGGGAGAGGATGGGCTGCAGGGTCTCGTTGATGAGCGTGGACTTGCCTGAGCCGCTGACACCAGTGACGAGGATGAGGCAACCGAGGGGGAACTCTACATCGACGTGTTTTAAGTTGTTGCCGGTACAGCCTTTCAGTATGAGACTTTGACCAGTACCTGTACGTCTTTGTGAAATGGGGATAGTCTTCGTCCCATTCAGATATTGGGCTGTCAGGGTGTCGGTCTTGAGCAGTTCGGCTGGTGTGCCTTGGAAGACGACATTGCCGCCCTTGCGTCCGGCTCGTGGACCGATATCAATGATGTAGTCGGCATTGAGCATCATGTCTTGGTCGTGCTCTACGACAATGACGGTGTTGCCCAGGTCGCGCAGTTCCTTCAGTGAGTGGATGAGCCGTTCGTTGTCGCGCTGGTGGAGTCCGATACTCGGCTCGTCTAAGATATATAACACATTGACGAGTTGTGAACCGATCTGTGTCGCCAGACGGATGCGCTGGCTCTCTCCGCCGGAAAGAGAGGCTGACTGGCGGTTGAGGGCGAGGTAATCGAGTCCCACTTCGAGTAAGAAGTCGAGACGCGTGCGGATCTCTTTCAGTATCTCGTGGGCAATCTGCTGTTGCTGATGGTCGAGATGGTCCTCCACATGGTCGAGCCATTCTCGGAGTTCGGAGATGTCCATCGAGGCAAGCTCGGAGATATTCTTGTCCCATATCCTATACGATAGAGCCTCGCGGTTGAGCCGCTGACCGTGACACTCTGGGCACTCGCATTCTGCCAGGAACTGGTCGGCCCACTTCTGTCCGGCGGCGCTTTCATCGTTATCCATCACGTTGCGCAAATATTTGATTATGCCGTCGAAGGCTACGAAGTAGTCGCTGTTGGTATGTACGAGCTCCTTGTCGATGCGCACATTCTCTAATGAGCCGTAGAGAATCTCCCTCATGGCATCGTCGGGGATGTCCTCAATAGGAGTCTTCAAATCACAATCGTTTTTCTTGAGAATGGCTTCCACCTGCCAGAATATCATTTGGTTCTTGTACTTGCCAAGGGGGACAATACCGCCGTCGTGGATGTTCTGCTTCTTGTCGGGGATGACTTTCGACAGGTCGATCTGATTGATGACTCCCAGTCCCTTGCAATGGGGACAAGCACCTTGAGGCGAGTTGAATGAGAAATTGTTAGGTGCTGGATCTGAGTAGCTTATGCCTGTTGTCGGACACATCAGACGTTTGGAGAAATGTTTGAGAATACCTGTGTCCTTATCGAGAATCATAATCAGTCCGTCGCCTTGTTTCATGGCAATAGAGACAGATTTCTTCAGTCGCTCCGAGGAGGGCTCTCCTACCTGCAACTTGTCGATGACCACCTCGATGTCGTGGTTTTTATACCTGTCCACCTTCATGCCTCTGACAATCTCCTGCATCTGACCATCGATGCGGATGTTCAGATAGCCTTTGCGGCGCATGGCCTCGAAGAGTTCGCGGTAGTGACCCTTACGGCTGTGTACGAGTGGCGCGAGGATGAAGATTTTCTTACCGGCATAGTCATGAAGGATCATGTCGATGACCTTTTCTTCTGTGTATTTCACCATTTCCTCGCCAGTAGCGTAGCTATAGGCATGGCCGGCCCGTGCAAAGAGCAGTCGAAGGTAGTCGTAGACTTCGGTCGTGGTACCTACGGTCGAACGCGGATTCTTATTGGTGGTCTTCTGCTCGATGCTGATAACGGGCGACAGACCGGTGATCTTGTCTACGTCGGGCCGCTCCATACCGCCGAGGAAATTACGGGCGTAGGCAGAGAAAGTCTCGATATAGCGGCGCTGTCCCTCGGCAAAGATGGTGTCGAAGGCCAGCGATGACTTGCCGGAGCCGCTTAGGCCGGTAATCACCGTCAGCGAGTTGCGGGGAATCTCTACGTCGATATTCTTCAGATTATGTACGCGTGCCCCGTAAACATTGATTTTTTCGTCCATTTTCACTTCTTCACTTCTTCATTATACCCTCTCAGCAGGTTCACATCCTTACGGATATTGTATTCCCGCCCGTCGGCACCCTTGGCCTTCACCAGTACGAAATAGGTGCCGTCGCTGACATCCTTTCCGTTATAGGTGCCATCCCAGCCCTCGGCGGGGTTCGTCCATTCGTAGAGCTTTTGGCCCCATCTGTTGAAGATGTACGCGTGGAACTCCACCAGACTTTGATATTCCTTGGCCTTGTAGATGTCGTTGATGTTGTCGCCGTTGGGCGAGAAGGCATTAGGGAAGGAGAGTTTGCTCTCGCTGACGGTGACGCGTATGACGGCTGAATCGAGCTGAAGCGTGTCGGTTCCGAGGTCTACGTAGAGCGTCACGCGGGTGGTGCCTGCCTTGGTAAACGTATATTCGGTATCCTCCTCGTAACGCACCATCAGGTCTTTAGCCTCGCCCTCCATGCGGAAGTGCCATTCGTAGACGGGTGTGAACCCTTCCATATCCGAGGGGTTGGCCTTGAAGGTGACGGTGAGCGGGGCCTGTCCGGCAAAATCGTCCGATGTCTCGACGACCGTTCCAGTCTCGTCGGTATAGGTGGCTGTCGGCATGACGGAAGGATAGACATCTTGCGCCGAAGCGTAAAGTGGCAAGAAAGCCGCAAAAGTGGCCAAAAATAGTTGTCTTATTCTCATTTTCTGATACATTATCGTGCAAAGATACTAAATAATTCATAATTATTGACTCCCTATTCACAATTATTTTGTACTTTTGTAGGCGAAATTGATAATTTTAGAGTTTATGACACGAGTTTTTAGATATTTTGTTGTGTTTGTGATGCTTTTCCTTGCTGTTGGAATCGCATCGGCACAGGTGAATGAATCCATTCGTGGTTTTCATAAGGTGAAGAAGAAGGAGACAATCTTCGGTATCTCCCGCATGTACGAAATCACCATCGATGAACTGATCAATGCCAATCCCGATATGAAAGAACCTGACTATGAGTTGAAGAAAGGTTCTGTCATTCGTATTCCATATCCCTCGAAGCAGACGGCTCCTGCCGCGCAGACCACGCAGCCCGCTACACAGGCTCCGACTGTCATCAGGGCAGGTGAACCCGAGAGGTCTTCCACTCGTGGCTTGAAAACCATCCGGCTAGGTGTGATGCTGCCCCTGCACGATGTCAATGGCGACGGTAAGCGTATGGTGGAGTATTACCGCGGCGTGCTGATGGCCTGCGACAGTGTGAAAAAACTCGGTATCTCTGTCGATGTGCATGCCTGGAACGCTGCTGAGGACGGTGATATCCGTCAGCTGCTTCTCGATGATGCCGCCTCGAAGTGCGACCTCATCATCGGTCCGCTCTATTCCAGTCAGATGGAGGTGCTTTCAAATTTTGTGGAGCGGCATGATATCCAGTTGCTGGTACCTTTCTCTATCAGTGCCCCGCAGCTGGCTACCAACCGCCACATCTTCCAGGTATGGCAGTCGCCTACCGATCAGAACGAGTCTGTCATCGGACATTTCATGGAGCGCTTCAAGGACTATCATCCCGTCTTCATCGACTGTAATGACTCCACCAGCAGGAAGGGTGCTTTCACCTCCGGCTTGCGCAGGCAGTTGGAGCAGCGAGGTGTTACCTATTCGCTGACGAACCTGAAATCGGGTGAGGAAAACTTCTCCAAGGCTTTCAGCCGCACGATGCCCAATGTGGTCATCCTCAATACCGGACGCTCTCCTGAACTGGGAGTCGCATTCTCCAAGATCAATGGGCTGATGGTGACAAACCCTGATCTGAACATCACGATGTTCGGCTATACGGAGTGGCTGATGTACACTCGCACCCATTTGGAGAACTACTACAAGTTCAATGCCTATATCCCCTCCGTATTCTATTATAATCCGCTGACGGCTGCCACCCAGCGTATCCAACAGAAATACCGTTGGAATTTCCATGCGGACATGCAGAACACCCTTCCGCGTTTTGCCATCACGGGATTCGACCATGCCTATTTCTTCCTGCGTGGACTGAACAAGTATGGCAAGTCGTTCACGGGTGCGCCTGGCATGCTCGGCTTCACCCCCGTGCAGACACCATTACAGTTCGAACGCTACGGTAACGGCGGATTGCGCAATAGGACGATGCTCTTTGTCCACTATACACCAGACCATCGGGTGGAAACTATTAAGTTCTAATGAAATGTGAGATTAAGGATGATGAAGCGCTTTATTTTCATTTTTTCATTATTTCATGTTTTTATTTCGACGGCTGTCGCCCAGGTTGGTGAATATCGTACCGACCTGGCCGTCGGTGCTACGGGCGGCTATGTGTTGAGTAATGTGTCCTTCGTGCCTACGGTGCCTCAAAGCATGCAGGGTGGCATCATCGGCGGATTTGTGGCCCGTTACACCTGTGAGAAGTATTTCAAGAGCATTTGTGCGGTTGTTGCTGAGGTCAATTATGCGCAGATTGGCTGGAAAGAGAATATCCTGACAAAGCAGGATGAGCCTGTTCCCCTGCATACCGATGAGACGCAGCATCTGGAATATGCCCGTCGGATTAACTATATCCAGATACCCTTGCTGGCAAGGCTGGGGTGGGGGCGAGAGCGGAATGGCTTTCAGGGCTTCTTCCAGCTGGGACCTCAGTTCGGATTCTATCTGAACGAGAAGACAGAGAGTAACTTCGATGTCCGTGATCCGGCCTTCAATCCGAATGTCCACGACGGCTATTTCAGCGATGACTATCTGTATGGTAACCTCCGTGCCTCAAACGTGGTGGCACAGGACTCGATGGCTGTGGAGAATAAGTTTGATTACGGCATCGCTGTGGGTGCTGGTCTGGAGTTCAGCAACCGCCATGCGGGGCATTTCCTGCTCGAGGCTCGTTACTACTATGGTCTGGGCAATATCTACGGTAACACGAAGCGCGACTTTTTCGGCCGTTCCAACTTCGGTAATATCGTGGTGAAGTTCAGCTACCTCTTTGATATCATCAGAACCAAAAACTCTAAAATTAAATAGTTATGTTTGAAGGACAACCTAAAGGTTTATTTGCGTTGGCACTGGCCAACACGGGCGAGCGATTCGGCTACTATACGATGCTCGCGGTATTCGCATTGTTTTTGAGAGCCAACTATGGATTGTCACCTGCTCTTGCTGGCACCATCTATAGTGCGTTCCTCATGCTAGTCTATTTCTTCCCCCTCATTGGTGGTATCATGGCCGACAAGTTCGGTTTTGGCCGTATGGTAACGACGGGCATTATGATCATGTTTGCCGGTTACCTACTGTTGGCGGTGCCTCTGGGAGGCGACAGTACGGCACTGGTGGTCATGCTGGCTGCACTTTTACTTATTGGCTTTGGTACTGGACTGTTTAAGGGTAATCTCCAAGTGATGGTGGGTGATCTCTATAATGATCCCAAGTATGCCGAAAAGCGCGACTCAGGCTTCTCTATCTTCTACATGGCCATTAATATCGGTGCCTTGTTTGCTCCTACTGCAGCCATCAAGATCAAGGAGTATGCCGAGACAGCCTTAGGCTACTCGTCAAACGATGCCTATCATTTCTCGTTTGCTGTGGCTTGCGCATCGCTGATCCTGTCGATTGCCATCTATTACATATTCCGCTATACCTTCCACCATACTGAAGGAGGAAAGAAGAAGGCTGCTGCTGATACTGCACCTGTCGAGGAATTGTCGAAGGAGGAAACCTCACAGCGCATCGTCGCCCTCTGCCTTGTATTCGCCGTGGTTATTTTCTTCTGGATGGCCTTCCATCAGAATGGCTTGTCGTTGACCTACTTCGCCGACGAGTTCACGGCTCAGTCGGCTGATGGCGTTCAGGCTATGTGCTTCAACGTGTGGAACCTTGTGGCTATTATCTTTATTGTGTATGCTGGTTTCTCACTGTTCCAGTCGAAGACTAGTAAGGGAAAGGCCATCTCTGCCGCTATCATCGTTTTGGCGGTGCTTTTCCTGATTCTGCAATATAATCCCGATGGTAGCATCTCCATCTCTGCTCCTATCTTCCAGCAGTTTAATCCTTTCTATGTCGTTGCTCTGACACCAGTTTCGATGGCAATTTTCGGAGCACTGGCGGCTAAGGGTAAGGAACCATCGGCTCCTCGTAAGATAGCCTACGGTATGATTGTGGCTGCGTTGGCTTATGCATTGATGGCGTTTAGCTCATTCGGACTGCCTATGCCTCAGACGGAGATGGGGGCAGACGGTAATCCTGTAGCAGTTCATGTGGCTGATGTGACGCCAAACCTGCTCATTATGGTTTACCTGGTTTTGACCTTCGGCGAGCTGTTGCTCTCACCGATGGGCATTTCTTTCGTCTCGAAGGTAGCACCTCCCAAATACAAGGGAATGATGATGGGTGGCTGGTTTGTGGCTACTGCTATTGGTAACCAGCTGGTGGTTGTCGGTGGTCTTCTGTGGGGCGCTGTTCCCCTCTGGGTATGCTGGAGCGTATTCCTCGGCGTTTGTCTCGTAGCTGCTATCTTCATGTTCGCCATGATGAAGCGACTTGAAAAGGTCTGCTGATGTCGTTCATCCCATTTCTCGTACTGATTGTACTCATCACATGTTGCGTTGCCGTGTTCGGCAGCGCAACATTGGATGGTGCCTCACAGGTATCGTTGTTGGCAGCCTCGGCAGTCAGTGTGCTGATAGGTCATTTCGCCAAGCGCCTGAAATGGGAGATTCTTGAAAAGGAAATCACGGATAAGGTGGCGAGTTGTACGCCAGCCATCATTATCCTGCTGCTCATTGGTGCCATCGGTGGTACGTGGATGGTGTCGGGCATTGTGCCCACGATGATCTACTATGGTATGCAGATCATCCGGCCTGAGGTGTTTCTGGTCAGCAGCAGCGTGCTCTGTGCGCTTGTCAGTCTGATGATCGGCTCATCATGGACTACCGTTGCCACGATTGGTCTGGCGCTGATGGGCATCGGCAAGGCGCATGGCTTCGACGACGGCTGGATAGCGGGCTCGATCATTACGGGAGCCTACTTCGGCGACAAGCTCTCGCCGCTCTCTGATACAACCGTTCTGGCCTCCAGTGTCTCTGGCACACCGCTCTTTACCCATATCCGCTATATGCTCTTCACCACGGTACCCACGTTCTGTATCTCGCTGACTGTCTTCCTCATTGCCGGTTTCACGATGGATGTGCAGGGACATGGGAATGTGGCTGAGTTCATGGATGGTCTGCAGCATACCTTCCTCATATCGCCGTGGCTGCTGATAGTACCCGTGCTGACAGGTGTAATGATAGCCCGCCGCTGGCCTTCGATGGTGGTGCTGTTTCTGGCCATCTTGTTGGCTGCTGTAGTGGGATTGGTGGCACAGCCCGATCTCGTTCAGGGTATTGCCGGTGAGGCAGGGCAGGGGCTGATAGCCTCTTATAAGGGTATGATGCAGGCTTGTTACGGCAGTACGGAGATTGATACAGGAGTGCCGATGTTGAACGAACTGGTGCATACCAGCGGCATGATGGGCATGATGCCGACTATCTGGCTGATCATCTGTGCCCAGACGTTTGGTGGGGCGCTGACAGCCACAGGGCAGTTGCAGGACCTGATGCAGGTCGTTCTTCGTCTGGTTCGTGGGACGGCTTCGCTCGTTGCCTCGACGGTGGGCACGGCTCTCTTCTGCAATATCGCCCTCGCCGACCAGTACCTCTCTATTATGTTGTCGAGCCAGATGTTCAAGGAGACCTATCTGCGACGCGGCTATGAGCCCCGTTTGCTCAGCCGCAGTTGTGAAGATGGTGCGACGGTGACCTCCGTACTCGTGCCTTGGAATACCTGCGGACTGACGCAGAGCACCGTACTCGGCGTTTCCACGCTGACCTATCTGCCTTATTGCTTCTTCAACTATCTCTCGCCGTTGATGAGTGTCTTCATCGCCTCCATCGGCTGGAAAATCAAGCGATGTGAAAGGAGTTAGAAGAAGATATAAGAAGTTAGAGGGAGATAAAAGACAAATGTCCTCTATCTTCCTTTATCTCCTTATATCTTCTTTTATCTTCATCACGCTTCCTTCAAAGTCGCAATCGCTGACGCTGGTGGAACTCAATTGCGAGAACCTTTTCGATTACCTTCACGACGAGGGTAAGGATGATACCGAATACCTGCCAGAGGCTACGCGCCATTGGACCAAGAAACGCTATTGGCGCAAACTGAACAACATCGCCCAGGAACTGCTTTCCTGCTCAGACGAAACGATCCCTGATCTGATAGCCCTCTGCGAAGTTGAGAACGATTCAGTCCTCAGAGACTTGACTCGGCGCTCGCTATTGAGAAATGCCGGCTATGAATACCTGATGACCTCCTCGCCTGATGTCCGAGGCATCGATGTCGCCCTGCTCTATTCTCCATTTTCGTTTTCGCCCGTCCGCAGCTATCCCATTCGCATCACGCCGATTGAAGGCATGCGGCCTACGCGTGATATCCTCTATGCCTGTGGTGAAACGGTTCTGGGTGATACACTTCATGTCTTCGTCGTCCATCTGCCCAGCCGCTACGGTGGCGAACGTTACAGCCGCCCGTTCCGTCAGACGGCTGCAGATCGCCTTTGTCAGTCTGTTGACTCTATCCTTGCAGTCACTCCTGATGCCAGGCTGGTCATTGCCGGCGACTTCAACGATGGCCCGGACAGTCCCATCCTCAGGCAGATCTGTCATCATGGTCTTCATAACCTCACAAAAGAGGCTCATGGTGCCAACGGTGTCCGAGGCACTTACCGTTACAAAGGCGAGTGGGAGCGTATCGACCACATCCTCGCCAGCCCCTCTATATATAATAAGGTGGAAAGTGCCCGCATCCATTCACCCCTGTTCCTCCTTGAGGAAGAAAAACTCTATGGCGACTACCGTCCCCGCCGCACCTACAACGGCATGCGCTACCAGCCTGCCTACAGCGACCATCTCCCCCTTGTCGTCCGTTTGTCTTATTTGAAAGACAGTCGTAAGGTCATCCTCCGGTAGGTCATCCTAGTCTTTACTGAAGTAGAATTTGTAAGAATTCCGGAACGTTTTTGACCGCTTCGGAATTCTTATTTCAAACAGTGGTAAAAAGCAGTTCATTAATTCAAATCATCAAAATCATTAATTAAAACGATGAAAATCATTAATTAACGAGATTTTGAGAGTTAATTGACTGATTTTTCTCCTTTACAAAATTAATAATAAAAATTCATTTCAGACAGCCTCGCCAAAAACACAAAAAGTCAATCGAAAATTTGGAATTCTCAAATAATCTGCTTATATTTGCACCGTCAAACATTTATATTTTTAATATGTTAGGAATAGATTCACCACATGTACCTATTGAGGGTAAGTTCGCTGATGAAATCCGTGCGACTATTCGTCGTGTGAGTACTGGCAGTCTGAATGAGGCTGACAAACGTCGTATTCGCCGTTCACGTAAGGTACTTCAGAAATTCGATGCAGTCTGGAAATAGACATCAGCTCCATTTTGAAAGAGTAGAAGACGCCTCTATTCTTTCAGAATTCAATTGTGGCTTGGATGTTATGGACCGTTTCATACATTCAGGCTTGCAATGGTGTATTGATTATCATTATTGTGTGGTCTATGCCGTCAAGGAATCTAAAGATATCGTAGGAATAGTGGCTCTTGGATGTGACAAACTGGAGTTGGATACTACTGATAAGGAAGAGCTACAAATGGGCTTTTTCCCCAAACCAGAGATAGATTTCAATTATCGCGATACGTTCTGGGCGAAGTCGAGTTATCCAGCTATAGAGATTACCTATCTTGCTGTCAGAAAAGACAAGCGTCACTTAGGTATAGGTGAATATATTATTGAGGCTGTTGGCCAGCGGGCTCTCGATACTCGATTTAATCTTGCTGGCTGCCAGTTCCTTACAGTTGAGGCTTACAGTCGTGGCGATGCAAGTGCTGTTGCCTTTTATAGTCATTGTGATTTCATTGCTGCAGAAGAACCTAATCCCAACAAAGAGACTTTAAGAATGTATAAGACTATTCTGCCTCTCGTTAAAATTGATGACGAGGATAACGAATAATGTAGAACCCTAAAAACAAACAGCGTATGGTAACATAGCAAAGATATAAGGACATAAGGAAGCGCTCGACCTTTGGTCGCTTTGCTTGCAAAGAGCGTCCACTTTTGATTCATGTTATCCTGTACACGTTTTCTTTTTGTACTAACTCAAACAATTTTAGTAACTATTAAACTACAATTATTATGAAGAAATACTACTTTCTAATCATTCTGGCTTTTCTGCCATTTGTTGCAAATGCAGAAGCCGTTGAGATTAATGGTATTTATTACAACCTGACTTCGGGGAATACCCCAAAAGCTACTGTTACATCAAGCCCTGACAAGTATTCAGGAGACGTTGTTATCCCTGCCTCGGTTACGTATAATGAAATAATTTACAGCGTGATCTCCATTGGCAGTTCTGCCTTCTCTGGTTGTAGCGGCCTGACCTCTGTTACAATTCCCAACAGCGTGACCTCCATTGGTAGTTATTCTTTCTATGAATGTATCTAAAAGGGCATAAATAACCAGGAATATCTAATACTAACTATTTATAAAACACTCATTTTCAGATACTTTTGATTTTTAACACTTGATGGTTGGAATTTGGTGGTTACCGAGATGGTGAAAGGAGCCGAAAAGGCCTGCGAGATGATTGAGGACAAGGCCGATAGCCATCTCATCCGCCTGACCTCGCGCATGGAGTGGTTCCCCGTCGTTTACCATCTGGTGGACAAGGTGGCACTGGTAGTGTTCACTGTCCTCGGCTATTACACGGGGAAATACCATCTGAATGACGATCTAGTCTTCCTCTGGTTGGTGGCTGGCATGCCTATCCTCATTATGACTGTGATATGGGGTATCAACGAACTTTGCGGTTGGATAAATGGGAAATTACAGGAAACCGAGCCAACGTTATTATACCCATCTGATTGGAGCAAGAGACATCTGCCTCTGTTTTGGAGCAGATGTCTACTTGAATAAGTCTTTCAATGTTACAATATTTTGGAATATGCGGCTATACTGATTGTTCGCTATTCCGTATGTGGTGACAAGTACTGGGTGAATTGCCTGACGGATTTCATTTGTCGTACGAAAAGCCCGTACCCTACGTTCAATATCGTCATGGTCTTTCTTCTTCATTACATAGTCACCATCATAGAATTTCATCTCACAGACATTGATGACCTTGTCTGCACGTTTAATGATAAGGTCTATCTGTGCTTGCTCTTCTGCCGTTTGCGGAGCAGTCCATGAGTATACTTTAGTGCTGATAACAGCTATACCCAAAGCCTGTTCTATCTGTTTATGGTGGTTCAGGCAGAGTTGTTCAAAAGCCAAGCCCGCCCATGTGTCGTGCTGGCGGGTACCAATCTGATATTGCCAGAAAGCCTTGTCTGTCTTGCCGTTGCTCTTGATAAACTTGTAATAGAATAGAGAGAACGGGTCTATCAGTTGGTAGATGCTCATCTTTGACTTGTTGCCATAGCCTCGATAGCTCCGTATGAAATCGCAATTGGTGAGGTCTTGTAATATCGTTGTAAAATGACCGTTGTTTTTTAGTTTAGTAGCTTTCAGAATCTCTTCACGTGTCAGCCCCTTGTTCTTGGTACTTAAAGCCTGAACGACTTTTATGTAATTGTCCGATTTCTGAAATAGGGAGGTATACAACGCATTGAACTCGTCGTCGAGTCTTCCTTTGTCGGCAAAGAACATTTCATCAACATTTTGTGACAGGCTGGCACCTCGTCGGATGTTCTTCAGATAGAATGGAATGCCTCCCATAATCATATAGCATTCAGCAATCTCCTTGTCCTCCATAATGATGTCGCGGCTTCTGAGATATTCCTTGCATTCTGCCAACGTGAACGGACGGATATAAATCTTTTGTGTTACGCGGTTGTGGAGCCCGCCTCGATTCTTCAGTATCTTCTTGGTTATCCATGAGGTGGCAGAACCGCATACAACAAGAATCAGGTCGTTTTGGGTGACGGCCCAGTCGTTCCAGAAATGTTCTAACGCAGAAACAAGATTACTACCTCTGGAATCCATCCAAGGAAGTTCATCGATGAATACCACTCGCTTGCCTTTAACGCGAACCTGTTCTAGCATGTCGCGAAGCATATTGAAAGCCTCATACCATGTGCGTGGCTTTTTATATTTTGTGCCACTACCATATCTGTTGAGCGATACTGTGAAGTTTGCCAACTGCTCGCGTTTGCTTTTCTTGGCAAGACCAGTCAGTTTAAATGTATATTTGTCACCAAAGAATGTGTTGACAAGGAACGTCTTGCCAACTCGTCTTCTGCCGTACACAACGACAAACTCAGCTTCTTTTGATGATGCGATAGACTCAAGATGCTTTAATTCGGCATCCCGTCCAATCAATATATCTTGCTTCTGTTCCATCTTTATGTTATTTGTCTGGTGCAAAAGTAACAATAATTAGCGAATCCACAAAGAAAAATGCAAACTTTCGGGCTAAATCTGAATCTTTTTCTTAGATTTAGCCCAAAAGTTTGCAGAAAGGACATGCTATAAAGCCCAAAAATGATTAGTGGGATTTGAGAGAAGATGCAGATAATGCAGACTTGGGGGCTAAAAGTGGATAAAAATAATGGATTTAGCCCGAAAGTATGTAAAGGATTACTTGTTTTCCTGTTATGCAAGTTATTTGGGAAACTGTATAGTGAACCGGGTGAGACGGTCTTCTGGACCTGTGAGTAAACTAAACGTACAATGGTGCGAAGTAAGGATGTCACGGATAAGCAGAAGTCCGAGACCTTGGCCCTGAGGCTTAGTGGAGAAGAAAGGCGTGAAAAGGT
>JAEEGG010000454.1_pt1 | contig 137539 bp, 94 predicted proteins | sample 9134161 | NCBI WGS metagenome assembly JAEEGG01 (sample SAMN16246543, study PRJNA631951) | gut metagenome | biome: gut microbiome; feature: rumen; material: CR-attached | host: Bos | place: Iran: Karaj | collected 2018-10
CGGTCTGTTGCTGAGGTCGTTGTAGTCGCCGCTGGTTGCCACGGGAGCCAAATTTGGTTTTCCCGTTAAATCGTTATACGACCCACTGGTTGCTACGGCAGCTAAATTCGGTTTGTTAGTCAACGAGTTATAATTGCCATCGAAGCCAGCGGGCAGTTTCACGAAGCTACCGCCGGTAAGGAAGATGGTATCGTTGCGGATGCTCAACACCTGCTGTTCCGTGAAGGAGGTGAGGTACGGCACGTCGTTGTAGAAGGCGCTCACGTTCTGCGGAATCTGCGGGATTTGCGGGCGATTGGAAAGATCGTTATACGACCCGCTAGTCGCCACAGGAGCAAGATTGGGCTTGTTAGTCAGCGAGTTATAATTTCCATCAAAACCTGCGGGCAGTTTCACGAAGCTACCGCCGGTAAGGAAGATGGTGTCGTTGCGGATGCTCAGCACCTGCTGTTCCGTGAAGGAGGTGAGGTACGGCACATCGTTGTAGAAGGCGCTTACGTTGGTGGGAATGGACGGCACGGAATCCATGGTGATGTAGCCGGCGTCGTTTTGGAAGGCGCTCACATTCTGCGGAATCTGCGGAATTTGCGGACTATTGGAAAGGTCGCTATAGTTTCCGCTGGTCGCTACAGGTGCAAGATTGGGTTTGTTGGTCAGGTCGTTATAATCACCGCTGAAGCCGTTGCCCGCCTCGTTGGCGAACAGGGCGTACGGTACGCTGAGCAGCTGCTGTGTGGAGGAGATGGTGTAGTTGCTTCCCCCCGTAGGGTCAATCTCCGATTTGAGGAAAAATACCCCCGAACCCCAATTAATATTGCTGAAATTGCCATAAACAACGGTTCCCTCCCCGATGTTCAATGTGACCAGACCGTTAGCGTTGGTGCTCAACATCTGCGTCTCGGAATAGACCACGCTGCTGGTGGAGCTGCCTTGCAGGATGCTCAGCCGCATCCCGACCAGCGTGTTTGCCATGAGTTGGTTGTTGGCGTTCCGCACGACCGCCTGATAGGTTAATTTTTCCGGAGCTTGGGCCATAATTTGACATACCGCCAAAACCATCACCAGCACAAAAGTTGTAAATCTCCTCATTACCGAAGTATTTTCGTTATTGTAAAAAAAATATTATCCTAAAATGTTTAATATGTTGATTTTCAGTATATAATAGAAAAAAATAGACAGAAATTTTGAAAACACAAAAGTATGGATTATCCCTCACATCGATTCGTCAATGCGTAAAAATCATTCGTCAATGCGTAAAAAAATGCGTGATTTGAAGAAAATTAAAGTAAAGTTGAGAGGATTCGGGGATGTGGAGTTAAGGAGTTAAAATCCCCTTCTAATTTTAGAAGGGGTGGCCGTAGGCCAGGGTAGTAATATGGGGTGTTATTCCTTATCCCCAATACCCTGGTCCAAAAAGAGAAATTTAACAATTGGTTGTTAAAATTCAGAATATTTAAATTTTTTCACGATTATATTAAAATAATTTATATCTTTGCGGCATTAAAACATACAATCAATAATCGCAAAAAAGAAGAATATGGAACCGGTGATAAGAGACCCCCAGACCATGAGTTGGAGTGATATAAAGGCGGTTTTGGCTGAAAGCACCCAACTGATGAAGGAAACGTATCGTCTTCAGCAGGAGACGGAGCAATTGATGAAAGAAACGGACCGGCGAATGAAAGAAACGGACCGGCGAATGAAAGAAACGGATCGGCAGATGAAGGAGACTGACCGAAAATACAGACAGTTGGCTGACCAATTTACCTCCACCACTGGGCACATCACCGAGGGAATTCTGGCTCCTTCTGCCCTTCGGATGTTCAAAAAAGCAGGTTTTACTATCGATCGTTGTATCGCGAACCTGAAAAAGAGCGACCACGACAACCAGTCCGGAATTGAGGTGGACCTGCTCCTGATAGATACCACGCAGGCCATCGCCGTGGAGGTGAAAACCGACTGCCGCAAAAAGGACGTTGACCGCTTTATAGAGAAAATGCCCCGATTCAAGAAGTTTTTCCCGGAATACAACGACAAAGAAGTGTTCGTGGCCATGGCGGCTCTCAAATACGACAAGGATGCTATGCAATACGCTCAGGGAAAAGGGTTGCTCGTCATCAGCACCGCGGATGGCGACTTTTTCACCCTCAATCCTTTCAATCGAGCGAGACTGACAAGATTTTGAGAATTAGGGTTGAGAGATTATAGAAAAGCCAACGGCCAATAGCCAAAAGCATAAGTTGAATTTTTTACTCCAACGAATATGGTTTCTCGGTGAACCACTTCTTGTTCGGTTTGCTGCCCATCGTGAAGACGAGCTCGCCGCCGCCCATGATCTGCTCGTAGGTGATGTAGGCGCAGTGGATGGGTTTGCCGTTCAGTGTGACGGACTGGATGTAGCAGTTCTGGTCGTTGACGTTGGGCGCCTTGATGGTCAGCGTTTTGCCATTTTGAAGATGTAGTATGTTCTCGGGCAGATAAGGGGCGCCGAATACGTACTGGCCACTGGCGGGACAGACAGGATAGAAGCCCATCGCGCTGAAGATGTACCACGCCGACATTTGTCCGCAGTCGTCGTTGCCGCACAGCCCGTCGATATTGTTTTTGTACATCTTGTTCATCACCTCGCGTACGCGCAGCTGCGTCTTCCACGGCTGGGAGGTCCACATATAGAGGTACGGAATGTGGTGGCTGGGCTCGTTGCCGTGTACGTAGCCGCCCAACATGCCCTCGCGGGTAACATCCTCTGTCTCTGCGAAGAACTTGTCGGGCACGTACATCGTGAAGAGCTCGTCCAGGCGGTTCACGAAGACCTTGTCGCCGCCCATGATCTTGATTAGGCCGTTGACATCGTGCGGCACGTAGAACGAGTAGTTCCAGCTGTTGCCCTCGATGAAGCCCTCGTTGGAGGTGGAGAGCAGGTCGGCGGGCGTCTTCCACGAGCCGTCCTCGTAGCGTGCCTGCGCAAAGCCTGTCTCGGGGTTGAAAACGTTCTTGAAGTTCAGCGCGCGCTGACGGTAGGACTCCTTCATCTCTTCATATAAGGATGCAATTTTGCCTTTGTCAATCAGATTGTAAATCACCCAATCTTCATAAGCATTCTCCAAGGTAATGGAGGTGCCGACAGCGGACTGGTTATAAGGTACATAGCCTAACTTTTTGTAGGTATCCGTATGGTCGTAATACTTCAGATTTGCACTGTTAATCAAATACTGCATAGTGTTGATGAGGGCAGTATTCATTTTCACGTTTTCCCCGTGAAAGTTCGGATGATGGCAAAGATAGTTGTCCGCCACCGCCGACACGCCGTGATAGCCGATCATGCACCAGTTTTCATTTCCGGCGTGACTCCAAATGGGAAGAACTTGGTGTACGCTTTGCTCGGCGTGGTCTATCATGGAGGAAACCATATCGCAGGCGGCTTTCGGGTCAATGATGTTCAATAGCGGATGCTCGGCGCGGTAGGTGTCCCACAACGAGAAAATCGTGTAATTGGTGTATCCTTCCTGGTTTTGATGGATATTATGATCAACACCGCGATATTTTCCGTCAACATCCTGATAGATAGAAGGATTGATCATCGTGTGGTAGAGCGAAGTGTAGAACATCGCGAGTTGGTCGGGGGTGCCTTTGGCTTGGTAAATGCCCAGCTTGTCATTCCACATTTTCTTGGTCTGTTGATGAATCTGTTCAAAAGAAAGACTCTGGTAATGGTTTGGCTTTTCTTCAACTACGGTTTCAGCAAACCTATTTATTCTGGCCCCGTCCGTGCTCACTGCAGAAAGAGCCACTTGCACTTTAAGCACAGGGTCATCATCTTGCTCAAACTCTATCCATGCCACCACCTTTCGTCCCGCCATTTCGGGGAAATTGTGGTTCACATCGAAACGTTTCCAGAAACCGTTGTAATCTTTTTTTCCAAAATCCTGATATCCGTAGCTTTTCACTGGTTTGCTGAAATGAATGGCAAAATAGACGTAGTTTTCTCTGGCCCAACCACTTGTAATACGATATCCCGTTAGAGTATAGGGGTCTTCCATGCGCAGGGAGGCCCATAGCACTTTGCCGTCGTAGTTATAGATGGCATGGTTGAGATCCACGATGAGCTTTTGTGTTTCGCCCTTGGGGTACGTGTATTTGTGGATGCCGCAATGCGGGGTGGCGGTGAGCTGCACGAGGATATCGTCGTCGCTGAGGCGCACCTCGTAGTAGCCAGGCGAGCATTTCTCTGTAGAATGGCTGAAGCGCGAGCGATAGCCGCCGTCGGGATTGTCAGCGGTGCCGGGATTGAGCTGCACCTCGCCGGTGAAGGGCATCAGCAGGATGTCGCCCATATCGGAGTGGCCGGTGCCGCTGAAGTGGGTGTGGCTGAAGCCCACGATGGTGTTATCACGATGCTGATAACCAGCACAATAGTCGTAAGCGCGCGGCTGATACTTTCCGTTGATGTTGTGGGGGATGGTGTCCGTGTCGGGACTCACCTGCACGCTCCCGAAGGGGTAGCACGCGCCAGGGAAGGTGTGCCCCATGCCGTTGGTCCCGATGATAGGGTTCACATATTGAGTGGGATCTTTTTGCGCCATCAGGGATAAAGAAAAAAGAATTAAACAAAGAGAAAAAACGTGTTTGGGTGACATTATGTTCGAAATTTTGAATAAGACAATGTGTTAAAAAGTTTTTATTTGCTGAAAAAACGGTAAATCCGCATCGGCAGTTGCCACAGGGTGGGGGTGTAGTGAATCATAGGGATAGAGTAGGGCATCCCGCCGAAACCCCGATAGAGTCGGGCCACATTGGGATTGCTGGAACCATTGAAATCCAGGATTTTGTCACTTCCGGCATGGCGGCGGATATATTCGTCAAGCAGGAAAAACATGGGCTTGCCTTCAGAGGCTTCATCATCCCGCCCCGAAAACCAGAAGTGGATCTTGGTTAAATCGTGAAGAAAAAAGGCCCCGGCCACTAACTTTTCGTTCGCGTTGAGCACGCCTGCCACTAAAAGTTTTTGTTTATCAATAAGTTTCTGTGCGGCTTTTTGGAGAATCAGATAGTCATCGTTGCCGTAGTGGACGTTTTTTTCCTTTCCTTTGTTCTGTTTGAAAAGAAGAATGACATCATCTATAATCGATTCATCCTCAAAATATGTTAAAGAATGTTTTTGTGCATCTTTTATGTTACGGCGGGTGTTCTGGGAAAAGTCCGCCTGGAGTTGTTCGTAGGGTTTTTTGAGCGAAAGTTGATGGGAAACGAGTTGGATGGTTCCGTTTTTCAGTTGTTCTGTATTGTTTGTTGTGTTTAAAAGCAGGTCAACCTGTTTATATTTTGCCGGTATATTGTTAAAAAACGCTAATGTTGTTTCCGCGTCGGTCGGGGTGGGGGAGAAGATGCCAAGTTGTGGGAGGAAGAAAGGGGTGTAGATGTACGGGATGCCCATCTTGGAGCGTTCGGGCAGTGGCAGCACGGCGGCGTAATCGTCCAAAACAAGCGCGTTCCAAGTGGAACCCGCCGTAAGAGTGTCCAGCAAACCATGGGTGGCTAACACCGTGGGAGACTGGGAGCAAAGGACGGCCTTGTCCCATTTTTCTGGTAAGATGTCCTTATGTTTTACAAATTGGATCATCACACAAAATGTTCAGCAATGCGTTTCATTTCGGATGAAACGTTGTTGTTTTCATATAAAACCCCGTAAATTGTCTCCACAATCGGGATGTTGGCGAGGTATTTTTTGTTGATTTCGTGCACGCAGCGGCAGGCGGTATAGCCTTCCGACACCATGCGGAGTTCAAGCAGGGAGACGCGTACGGAGAGCCCGTGGCCGATCATGATGCCGAAGAGCCGGTTGCGACTGTAGGTGGAGTAGGCGGTCACTAAAAGGTCGCCCAGATAGACGGAATCCGAGATGTGGCGTTCTTCGTTGGGGTATATTTTGGAGACGAAATATTTCATTTCCTTCACGCAGTTGGCCACGTAAGCGGCGATAAAGTTGTCGCCGTAGCCCAGTCCGCTGTAGATGCCGGCGCCGAGGGCATAAATGTTTTTTAACACAATGGAAAGCTCTGCTCCCATCATGTCGTTGGACACACTGGTGCGGCAATAGCGGTTGGTGAAGAATTTGGCCACAGTTTCCGCCAGTTCGCGGTTCGGGGAGGCGGCGGTGAGAAAGGTGAACTTCTCCTGGGAGATTTCTTCCGCGTGTGACGGTCCGCTGATGATGGAGAGGTTGTCGAGCGGCACCTTGAACTGCGTGCGCATGTAGTCGCTGATGAGCTGCATGGTTTCCGGGATGATGCCCTTGACTGCCAGGATGATCTTCTTCCGGCTCAAATGGCTCTTTTGCAGCGGTTCCAAGGTCTTGTGCAGGTATGCCGACGGCGTGACGATGATGACGTATTCGGCCTTGGCAACCACCGCCTTGATGTCGGTGCTGACCTTCACGTCATCGGGATTGATGAATACGGAACTCAGATATTTGGGGTTGTGCCCGTATTTGATGATCTCTTCGGCGGCCTCCTCGTCGCGCACCCACCAGTGGATGTGCTCCAGATTGGAGGATATGATTTTGATAATGGCCGTAGCCCAACTCCCACTGCCGATCACCGCCACGCGGTACCGGAACCGCGTTTTTTTGCTACGGGGGATTATCGGTAAAATATCTCTTTTCGCCATACGATGGTTTTTAACTTTTTTTAAGGCTACAAAAATACAATTAATTTTAAAACAAGCCACCCGTTTTTTCCATAGTGTAACAAATAAGTGAACGTGCTTGGGTTATCGCATTATTTCGTATCTTTGCCGCATAAAAAAACGGCTTTATATGAAACGTTTCGTTCTTTATAACATATTGTTTTTGTTGGTGTTATCTCTTTATTCCCAACCCAAACCCATCAAAAACGTGATTGTGATGATCCCTGACGGCACCTCCACCAGTCTGCTGTCCGTTGCCCGCTGGTACCAGCATTATCTCGATCCTTCCCAGAACAATTTGAACATCGACCCGTACATCAAAGGGCTTTTGGGCACCTGCTCCTCGGATGCACCCATCGGCGATTCCGCCCCTACTACTTCCTGCTACATGACAGGCCAGATGAGTCAGACGGGTTTTGTTTCCACCTATCCGGTGAAGACCGACCACGACATTCTTCCTGTGGATGCCACCCGCGCCTACCAGCCTTTGGCCACGCTGTTGGAAGCTTCCAAGCAGATGCTGCACAAGGCCACGGGACTGGTTTTCACTTGCGAGTTTCCGCACGCCACTCCGGCGGACTGCGCCGCGCATTCGGCGAAACGGAGCAAATATGACAGAATTGCCCCTCAAATGGTTTATAATATGGTAGATGTGGTCATCGGCGGCGGCGTTTCCTACCTCACTCCCGAATATCAGGATTTCCTCAAAAACCATAATTATCAAGTTTTCCTAAACGACCGTCAAGGGATGAATGATTGTCCGAAGGCTCCGTTTTGGGCATTGTTTAATGAAACATCCATGCCGTACGAGATGGAAAGTGACTTGAAGGTAACGCCCACATTGTCGGAAATGACAACAAAAGCGCTTGAAATACTTTCCGCCAACCCGAACGGCTTCTTCCTGATGGTGGAAGGCAGCAAGGTGGATTGGGCCGCCCATGACAATGACGGGAAGGCTGCCGTCACGGAGTTTTTGGCCTTCGACCGAGCCTGCCAGGTGGCATTCGACTTCGCCAAAAGGGATGGACAAACCTTAGTGGTGGTGATGCCCGACCACGGCACGGGCGCCGTCACCATCGGCAACGCCAAATCCAACCGCGGTTACGACAAGAAATCCCTTCAGGAACTCATGTCGCCGATTGATGACTATAAACTCACCACTTGGACGATGAGCGAAAAGCTGAAGGAGGCCGACACGACCGAATGGCCGGCCCTCATCGAGAAATATTACAACGTACAAATATCAGATGCCGAAATCCAATATCTGCAGACGGCCAAGGATTATGCCAAATCCCCCATTCCCAAGGAGCAACGCAAGCAGAACATCTCGATGGAGCGGATGCTCAGCCAGATACTCTACGGCCGCACCTACTTCGGATTCACCACCTTCGGCCATACGATGGAGAATGTTTTCTACGCCATGTACCACCCGCAGGATGAGGTTATGACGGGCTTCGTCACCAACCTGCAGATGCACGACTACCTGTGCCGTCAGCTCCATCTGACGGATTCATTGCCCAAGCTGACATCGGAAATCTATGCCGACCATCATACAGTGTTCAGCGGCTACACCACCCGCATCGACAGTCTTGCACCCAATAAAATGGTCCTCGTTGTCAAAAACAAGAAGAAGACCTTGGAGATACCCAGTTATACGAATTATGTAACATTGAACAAGCAAAAAATAGAACTTTCTTCCGTTGTCGTTTATATGCCGGAAAACAAAACCTTTTATCTACCGAAAAATCTGGTACGTTATTTGGAAGAAAAATAGTGATAATGTTACAATTTAACCGATAGAAACCCGTTATTCAACAAGATTTTAAATTGAAAAAATAAAAAAAACATAAGAATGGAAAGCACAAGCTCTTTTAACAACAATCCGTCTAACACAAACGAAACCAACCCGTTGAAAAAATGGGTGACTATTTTAGGCATCTTGGCAGGTCTGTTTTTCTGCACCACGCTTTATTTGGCCTTCTTTGCCAAACCGGTGATGAACAAGGAATACACCAAGGTGGAAAACAACAATATGGAACTCAAATCAGAGTTGGATTCCTTATTGGCCGAGCATGAGAAAATCAAAGCCCAATACGGCGATTTGTCGGAGCAATTGAGCGAGAAGGACAGCCTCATCATGGCCAATGCCGCCGAAATCGAGCAGCTCATCAACTCGCAGGCCGACTATAGGAAGATCAAACGTCAGTTGGAACGTTTGCAGAACATCTCGCAGGAGTACGTGAAAGAGATGGACAAACTGTATCAGGAAAACCAGGCCCTGAAAGACGAAAACACTCAGGTGAAAGCCAATTTGGAGCAGGAGCGTCAGGAGAAGGCCGACATCCAAAAGTCGAACGAGGATTTGACGGCCAAGATCACGGGTGCTGCTGTCTATAAGGCATACAACATCCACAGCGCCGGTTATTCAGTGAAAGCCAAGGGCGACGAGGAGGTTACCGACAAGGCCACGCGGGTGAAGCGCATCAAAACGACGCTGATTTTGGGTGAAAACTCTCTTATCGAGCCCGGTCCGGTCAACGTATATTGTCGTATTGCCGTCCCGGGTACGGGCAAGGTGCTCACCCCCGGTTCCGGCGAGACCTATTCTTTTGTACACGACGGCCAGCGGCTGCAGTATTCGTCCAAGTCGGTAGTCAATTACAACAACAAGGCACAAAACGTGACCTTGACATGGGATCTGATGTCGGACGACAAAGCCATCAAGGGGAAATATGTGGTGCAAGTGTTCACCGATGATCAGTTCTTAGGTGAAAGCTATTTCACTCTCAAATAATTAACCATCTCAAACACACACCCATGGTCAGCAGACGATATTTGAGAATCAAAACCATGCAGGCGCTCTATGCCCATAGCATGAAGCCTTTTGAAAACGCCCTGACGGCAGAAAAGGATCTGATACAGACGGTGAAGGATTGCTACACCTTGTTCCTGTGGTTCTTTTCCTTGTTGCCCGAGGTGACCTATTACCGGCGCAACAAGTTGGAGGATTTGAAGGGCAAGCACAATCCCACCTTCGAGGATTTGAACCCCAACACCAAGTTTGTGGACAACCGCATCATCCAGCAGATGGAGGACAACAAAACCTTGAAAATCCTGTATTCCCAGCATCATATCAACTGGACCAACGATACGGATTTCATTGTGAAGCTGTTCCATGAGATTGAGGAGAGCGAGGAGTACATCGCCTACATGGCCAATCCGGAGCGGAGTTACGAGGAAGACCGCCAGTTGGTGTATGGCATCATCCTGAACATTATCGCCAACAACGATTTCATCCGGTGGTTTTTCGGTGAAAAAAATCCGAATTGGTTAGATGATTATGAGGAGGCGCTTGCCATGTTTTATAAAAATGTCGGGGAGTTCAAGGCCAGCAAGGGCGACGACTGCAAGATACAGAAGCTTTTCAAGGACGATGTGGAGGATGTGCAGTTCTGTCGGGAGCTTTTCCGCAAAACCCTTGAACATGACGCCGAATATGAAGAGATGATTGAAGCCAAATTGCAGAATTGGGAGCTGGACCGTGTGATCGGAATGGATATTCTGCTGATGAAAATGGCTATCTGCGAACTCTTGGAGTTTCCTACCATTCCCATCAAAGTGACGTTGAACGAATATATTGACTTGGCGAAAGATTATAGTTCCGACAAGAGCAAAGTGTTTGTCAACGGTATTCTGGATCGTATGATTGTGGACCTTCGCGATCAGGGCAAATTGCACAAGACGGGGCGGGGTCTTTATCAAAATTAAACCATAGTTATGAGAAAAAATATTTACTTGTTCATTATCATGGTTTTGTTTGTTGGTGCTTCCTGTCATCAGAAGCCGGCCAAAGAGGGCGACTTTCAGGTGTCGGACGTGCATATTCCGCAGACAGCCAATGGATTATCCAAAAAACAGGCCGAAAAGCTGCCGGTCATCACGTTTGAAACCACCCAGTATGATTTCGGAGAGGTGGTGAAAGGCGAGGTGTTGAAATATTCTTTCAAATTCAAAAATACGGGCAAGTCCAATCTGATCATATACTCTTCCGAGGCTACGTGCGGGTGTACCACATCCGTGCCTCCGAAAGCGCCCATCCGTCCGGGTGAATCGGGTGAGATTGAGGTGACATTCAACTCCAAGTCGCAGGAAGGAAAAGTCACGAAACGGATTCTTGTCGGGGCCAATACCTATCCGGCGGAGACGATTTTAGTTATTACAGCCAATGTAACCAGTTCCAAATAAGACATTTAGTTATTAACCTTAAAAATTTTTATTATGACAAACATTTTCCCTCTTTTACAAGCATCCGGTAATGCTCCCGCCGCTGGCGGCGGTGGTATGATGTGGCTTTTTCTCATCGCCATCTTCGTGATTTTCTACGTTTTCATGATTTTGCCGCAGCGCAAAAAACAGAAACAGGTGGAAGAATTCAGAAAAAGCCTTGAAAAAGGAGCCAAAGTCACAACCATTGGTGGTATTCACGGTAAGATTGTGGATGTGAAAGAGTCCACCTTCGTTCTTGAAATCGCCAACGATGTGCGCATTGAGGTTGACAAAGCGGCCATCGCTGTGGATGAAAACATGGCACGGAATGCTGCCAAGAACAACGACAACCAGTAGTTCCATGAACAATAGCAAGAAACTGAAACTACCGCCTCTCGCCTTTTTGGTGTGCCTGATCATCGCGGCACTCGGTTGGGTTGTGGTGACCTTTTCCAAGGATTACCGAGTGACCTTGGATTTCAAGGTCCAATGCTACAATCTGCCGGAGGGAAAGAAGTCGGTGACGGTTTCCGACACCGTGGTGGCACTGACTTTCAACCAGAAGGGGCTGAAATATCTGATGAAGCCTTTCTCCAACAAGGACCGGACGGTGTACATTTCCGTCAGCGACCTCATCAAGCCCAAGCACAAAGTCACAGTTTACACCTTTTCCAGCAAGGAGATGCGCGACTATTTGGTGGCCCATTGCTATGGTAGTGATTTGGTGGCGGTGGAGTCGCCCGAGGTGATAACTTTCTATTTGCGATAAACATGTATAAAATAGCCCTTACGGGCGGCATCGGCACGGGGAAGACCTATCTATCCAATCATTTTATCCAGATGGGCATTCCGGTCTATTATGCCGATGATGAAGCGAAAAAACTGTATTGCGATCCCGACTTCGAACAGCAGCTGCGTCTTCTGTTCGGAGACGGGATTTTTACGGATGGCATGGTCGATTTTAAGAAGATGTCGGCCTTGGTTTTCCGCGATGAGGTGCAGTTGGAGAAGCTGAACCGGCTGGTGCATCCGGCGGTCATGCACAATTTTGAGCAGTGGGCCGAGCAGCAGCAGAGCACGGCGGTCATCATGGAGTCGGCCATCATCTTCGAGGGTGGGCTGACCGCCTATTTCGACAAGATCATTGTGGCGGACGCGCCGTTGGAACTGCGTATCCGGCGCATACGCAAGCGCAATCCCGAGCTTACGCGGGAGGAAATCATGATGCGCATCGCGCGGCAGATGCCTCAGGAAGAAAAATGCCGCCGCGCCGACCTGGTGGTCTGCACTGGGGAAACCTATTGCGAGAGCGAGGAGTTTGGCCGTTAGCTGTTGGCTTTTCTCTAAACTCTAAACTTTAAACTCTCAACTCGGGATTTGGCCGTTAGCTTTTGGCTTTTTCTCTAAACTATAAACTCTAAACTCTAATCTTCATTGTTTCACCACGCGTTTTACCACTGCGCTGTTGTCCGTCTCCACGCGCAGCACATACACGCCCGCACACAACTCCCGAACATCCACCTCCGCCATGTTGGCATTCACATTCACTGTTTTCAACAGCTTCCCATATACATCGTAAAGCCGTATCCTATTCACTATTCCCTGTTCACTGACCACTGTAACCTGTGTCTGTGTGGGATTGGGGTAGATGTGAACGAGATCCTTTACGATTGGTGTTTTGTGCAATGTGTTTTGGTCCGTCGTTAGCCTTTGGCTCCTGTTCTCCATGATTTGTGCTGGGTTTAAACGTGATGGTGTGTCATCACACGATGCACATGGGGTGATATAAGCATGAAAATCACTTCCTTGCGCAGCATGAAAACCATCGCGTAAAACGATTTCCTTGTGGGCGACGTATTCGGAAGAGGCTCCCGAGGGGATTATGTGCCATGACGAGGGGAATGCACTGTTGTTGGCCGAGCTGAGAAGCACTGCGGCTGCGTGGGGCACATTGTTGTACGATACCGGCGAGGAATTTCCATGCGTATTATAGTAATCATCGTAATACTGCTCTAATGGCAAAATAAAATCGCAGTAGTCTTGTGTTGTGCCAGGATAGATGTTGAACACGGCACGCTCCAAATGGTTCCAGTTATAAGTTACGCCAAGAGTGTGTTCTATTATACTGTCAATATTACACCAGGCATTGCCTACGCCAAGGTGTCCAAAATTGAAATGAAACATGTCCGTCGCACTGTTGTACCCGTCGCAGACAAAGGCATGACCGTTCCAATTATATTGAGTCGTAGGAAGTGAAACACCTGCATATAGCACGGGCATTCCCGACGTGATATTCCCGATAACCATAGCCTTCCAATTATTGGTGGAATAGCTTGAACGCAAATGTCTGACAGCATCTGGATGGTAGCCGAATGTATTCACAAGCGCATTGCGCGCTTTTTGAGGTGTGGAATATGATTGGCATTTCCTCGAAAAACAGTAATCCATATCCGCAGCATCCCCGCAGTCCTTCATTAGACGGGCAATGGCGTTACGCTCATTTTCGAAGTTGAGGTTTTCCACAATGACACCTCCGGAAATGTAATTTATTCGCAACTCGTCCGGCATATTACACCAATCATACGGTTCCATTCTATTGGGTCTGAAGATAGGATACTTCCAATAGTTCATAATTTGGGCCATGGCCGTGGCAACACATCCCGCAGGGCACTTCCTGCCATAAATATTTGAGCATTGACAGCTATCGTTCGTTTCTTCTACATAGTGGTTGTATGCTTCACAAGATCCAAAGTTTGCTTCTTCTTGTCCCCATTTCGTAGATAACAGAGGTCCATAAACCGTGTTAGGCGAATAAATCACATCCTCCAATGTATCCAATAGCTCAGACCATTGCGGGTGCTCCTCTTGGCGCCGGAGGCTGTCAACCATATATCCGATGGAGAAACTGTAACCGCGGATAAAATATTTCAATCCCTCGGGAATGGAGACTGTGTCTGACAGCAGTTTTCCGCCTTCGGTGGTGTACATCAATACAGGAAGACAATTCTTCCACGAGGAAAGGACAACACTCAACTTATTGTCGAAAACGACTTCCCTCATCCTCAAATCAGGCCCGGACACATATTCGACAACAGTGTCAATTTGGGTGTTGTCTATTGTGGGATAATTCAGATAACGCTGTGCAAAGTTCACGGCAGCCCTTCTGCTTTCCTCTATCGTGACGGCTGTCTGGGCTGACAGACACCATGAAGATGCAGTTATCAGTATTATAAACAAAATACTATTTTTCATCGTTTCAGAAATTCAAGGTTATCCCCACTCCATGGCGTGTCGGGCCGAACGACAGGGAAACAGGATAGGATTTTTGATTATAGGAAGAGGCAACACGGTCCAACTTCTTGTAACTGTCAAGAGTTAAGATAAGAGCAGGGATTACTTCTAATATAGAAACCCCAAAACAAAAACCTCCAAAAATCATATCAATTAAATCCTCGAAATGTCGAGGCCCACCCACCATAAAATATTCAACATAAATCAAATCGCAAACCCAATATGTTGCTGCCGTCAGGCTAATTCCGCTCAGGACCCACAGTGGGATGGCGGCAATGAGTTCGCGGCGGGCTTTGCGATACAGGGTGAAGTCTTCGGAGGAAAGGGTGTTTTGCAAAGATGTCCTGTCCATCCTCATTCCGTTGTCGCCATTATAAAGGCGGCCGCGAATACGCTCCAGATGAACAGGCGAAGTCTCAAGTGTTTTACCCAACGTGTCTTGGGCTGACAGGCACCATGTAGATGCGGTTATCAGTAATATGAACAAAATAATTCTTTTCATCGCTTCAGAAATTCAGGGTTATCCCCACTCCATGGCGTGTCGGCCCGAAGGAAAGGGAGACTGGATATGATTTTTGATTATAGGAAGTGACCACACGGTCCAGTTTCTTGTAACTATCCAATGTGAGGACTATGGCGGGTGTGAAGGTTATCAGGGATACTCCTAATGCAAAACCACCCAAAATCAAATATACTAAAGATCCTCCGGCATCGGGATCTGGTACATGAAAATAAGTGAGATCAATCATTGCACAAAACCAGTTTGTTGCAAATGTCAAGCAAATTCCACTTAATGTCCACAGCGGGATGGCGGCGATGAGTTCGCGGCGGGCTTTCCGATAAAGGGTGAAGTCTTCGGAGGAAAGGGTGTTTTGCAAAGATGTCCTGTCCATCCTCATTCCGTTGTCGCCGTCATAAAGGCGGCCGTAGTAACGCTCCAGGTGGGAAGGGGAAACAGCGGTTGTGTCGCCTACTTTGTCTTGGGCGGAAAGAGTAAGCGACAACAATGCCAAAACCAACAAAAAGGACGCTTTTTTCATCGCGCCACCTCCATTTCTTCCAATTGGCGTACTCTCTCCTCCAAGTCAAGAATGTACAGGGTCATCTCCTCAATCTTTTTCAGCAACAGCATATTCATGTCGCCAAGGTCCACACCATTTTGTTCCACTTCCGTGGCGGCCGGCACCCCGGGCAGATGCCCATTGGTTTTCACGAACTGGCTCAAATCCTGTAATTTCATCAGAGGATAAGTCTTTTCAAAGACGTAATCGGGCCAGCAGGGGCTGCCTTCAAGCGACACACGCACTTCCTTGGCGCAGATGTTGCCGTTGACTGTCAGCTTCGCTAGAGGCCTGTTTGTCCCGATACCGACATTGCCACTATCTGACAGGAACAAACCATAGTTAAACCCAATATTTTGGCTGTCCCAGGTCTTCCAGAAATTCAAGCCATAGCCGTCCACATCATTGTTCATGTATTCAATCCCCCACGCCCCGTATGGGTATGCGCTGTTGACTTCAGAACCGAAAAGGAGGGACCCATTGGCGGAACCCGGTGCTTTGGCAGAAGTATGTGAAATCAGGATGTTGTGATCCACAACATGAATCTTCTGCTTGGGTTTTAAAGTGTTGAACCCCACATAGCCGTTAGTGTCGATAACCATACCACTCCCATTATTCAAAATTCTCAAATTGGCTTTCTCCCTTTGAAGAATGGAAGCTTCTTTACCCATTAGTTCTATAATAAAACCATCAAATTCTGTAGTTCCTGTAGATACACTTGTCATTCGAATGCTATTTTTGACGGGTTTTTGTGACGGATCATGCAAGTGAAGTGTAGATACAGGAGAATTCGTTCCGATGCCTAAATAATTATTGTTTGAAGGGATATAGACTCTTGGGGTGTTATTTGTTTTGATTATGAACGGATACGCGTTAGTGGTTCCAATGAAAGAACTGGATGTGGCGTTACCATTGCCTGAAAGAGACCAATAGTTCACTTGTGCTTTTGTAATCGTAAAAACAAAGCAAACTAAAAACAAGACAATCGTAATTTTTTTTGGCATGACAATGAATTTTATGGTTGTTGGCTTATTTGAATTATCCCGCCCAAAAATAACATATTTCCACATACAAAATCCGCCGTCAAAGGGCGAGGGGGCGGAAATGTGACGAAACGGCCAAAAATGAGAGAATAAATGAGAGAATAAATGAGAGAATAAATTATGTTGTATATGGTTGTAAACCATCGTTTTACGGTCTTTTTTGATTTCAAGAATTTCCCTCAAAACCGATTTCGTCACATTATGACGAAACGGTCCAAAATGAGAGAATAAAATTGGTGTTCTGAAGAAAAAAAACAGGAAAAAAAGCAGGCAATCCGGATTTCACTTGGGGGTCGTAATACAGCTTGCTTTTTGTTGTGTTTTGCTACTTGTCTTTCATGGCATCTCCCTGCTTCGTCCAGTGGCCTACCCGTGCCTGTACAAGGAGTTCATGTGCGCGGGCATCGTGCTCATGTCCCGCAATTGCTTCGTGATGGGCCATGGCATGGCGGATCTACGACTACATTGCCAGTCATCCGCGCTGTTCGGCACAGGACATCCAGGGACAGACCGGGCTGGCCCCGAGCAGCGTTTACCGCTACATCCACCTGCTGAAGGAGGACGGCCTCATCGACCGTGAAGGCTCCAACAAGACGGGTGGGTATTGTGCCACTCTGAAGGATGAGAATTAGCCGTTGGCTTTTTGCTTTATAGTTAAGAAGTTAAGGAACTAAGGAGTTAAGTGAGTTGGCCATTAGCTATTAGCCGTTAGCTGTTGGCTTTTCTCTAAACTATAAACTCTCAACTCTAAACTCAATAGTTGGAGAACACGTGCGACAAAGATATACAGTTATTTCCGAAAGTGCGACTGAAAAAAATGAAGGAACCCTCTCTGACGTCAAATATTCGTTAAACTATTTCTTCGTTCACCCCATATATCGAATTTTCACCACAAAAAAAATGAGGGTACCCGCAAAAAAAGTGAGGGTACCCTCACTTTCGTCAAATATCCACATATTTTCACACTTTTGTAAACATTTTATTCATGTTTTAAGCGTTTTCGTTGTACTTTTGCCGCCGGTTTTAAACAAAAAGTCTATGAAAAATTACAAGTTTATCATCTTTTCAGTGCTGGTTTCCATATTTTTTTCAGCCTGTCAGAAAAATCAGGAGAAGATTGCTCCCATGCCTACTTCCCGATTGGTGCCTATTGATTCGAACAACCGTAGCGGTTCGACCATGTATCAAATGGTAACAGAAATAGGTCACCTTGCCAAAGATTGCAACAACAGTTGCATTTATGTGGACGGACAACTAACACATGTGGATTGCATGGGAGTGGGGAACATTTGTTTGTTGATGGAGACTGTCAACATCGTTCCGGACACGGCTGGAACTTATACAGCCACCACTACTGACATCACCTCGCTCACTTCGGAAGATTTCTTCGACATGCCCGCACGTTCTTTCTGTGTTCAAATCGGTATTTTCACGTCGCCACTTTGGCTGAACATCCCCGCCCAGCTGGTTACCCGTGACCCCATAACCGAACAATTCACCTTTACAGGTTTGTTTTACACAGAATATCAATACTATAGCAACAATTAGGTTAACAAATATTACTTTTTTTGTGACGGGAACAATCGACAGGCTGTTCCCGTTTTTATATAATGCAGATGAGTGTATGTGGGATAAGCAGTCAAAAACGAACATTTTTTTGTACTTTTGCATCCTTTTAAAAAAACACATGGAAAAATCTGCAGAAACTCCGTTGATGAGGCAATATAACAAGTTCAAGGCACAGCATCCGGATGCCATTTTGCTATTCCGGGTGGGTGACTTTTATGAGACTTACGGAGCGGATGCTATTGAATCATCCAAGATATTGGGGATTACGCTCACAAAGCACGGGAAAGGACCCACCGTAACGGAACTTGCCGGATTTCCCCACCATGCGCTGGATGTATATCTGCCCAGGTTAGTGCGCGCCGGCAAGCGTGTGGCTATTTGCGAGCAACTCGAAGACCCCAAATTGACCAAAACCCTTGTCAAGCGTGGCATCACCGAGATGGTCACGCCGGGCGTGTCCGTAAACGACAAAGTGCTGGAGCAACGCGAGAACAACTTTCTGTCGGCCATCCAGTTCGGCGACAAGATTTGTGGTATCGCCTTCGTGGATATCTCCACTGGCGAATTCTACATCGCCGAAGGTGACTATGACTATATTGACAAACTGTTCCAGAATTTCAAACCTTCGGAACTGGTTATCCAAAAGAACAGAGTTACCGCTTTCCGGGAGCATTTCGGAGAAAAGATGCTCCTTACCACGTTAGACGACTGGGTGTTCACTATTGATTTTGCCAACGAGCTACTCACCAAGCACTTCCAGACAACCTCTTTGAAAGGCTTTGGAGTGGACAATCTTCCCACCGGCATCATAGCCGCTGGTGCCGCATTGCATTATCTATACGAAACCCAGAACCACAAGATTCAACATATCAATAAAATAAATCGTATTGAAGAGGAGCACTACGTCTGGCTCGACCGTTTCACCATCCGCAATCTGGAACTGGTACACACGCCCAACGAAAATGCCGTGACGCTTTTGCAGATTTTAGATGAGACACAGACCCCGATGGGCTCGCGCATGCTCCGCAAGTGGATGCTGATGCCTCTCAAGGAGAAGGTACTCATTGACGAACGTCTTTCCGTGGTGGACTATCTCACGCAACACGAGGAGTTGTGCGACGAGCTGACGAACACGCTGAAGCGCACGGGCGACCTGGAGCGCATGGTGTCGAAAATAGCCACCGGAAAAATCAATCCCCGTGAAATACTGCAACTTGCACGCGCACTTCGTTCCATTGAGAAGATGAAGGAACTTTGCCAAACGGTGGACCAGCCCGCCCTTGCCAAGATTGCGGAACAGTTGAACCCTTGCCTGTCGGTATGCACGCGCATTGAGAAAGAGATTCAGGAAGACCCGCCTGTCGTGGTCAGCAAAGGTGGCGTGTTCCAGCGCGGGGTGGACGCGGAATTAGACGACCTTTTCGCCCTTGCCACCAACAGCAAGGAGGTGCTGGCCGACATTCAGCGCCGAGAAGCGGAACGCACGGGCATCACTTCCCTGAAAATCGGATTCAACAACGTATTCGGCTACTATTTGGAGGTTTCCAACACTCACAAGAGCAAGGTGCCGCCGGAGTGGACCCGCAAACAAACGCTGACCAACGGTGAGCGCTATATCACGGAAGAACTCAAAGAGTTAGAGGCCAAAATTTTAGGTGCCCAGGACAAAATGCTGGAGATTGAGGCAAGATTATACAACGAGCTTATCGTCAGCCTGTTGGACTACATTGCCACCATCCAGTTGGATGCCCGGTTGGCCGCCCGTTTGGATGTGCTGCTCTGTTTTGCCACCGTATCCAAGGCCAACCATTACACCAAACCCACCATCAATGAAGGTAAGGCTCTCAAAATCAAAGCGGGACGGCATCCTGTGATTGAACAGCAACTGCCTCCCGGGGAGAAGTATATCTCCAACGACATCTATTTGGATAACGACAAGCAGCAAATCATTATCATCACAGGACCGAATATGTCGGGTAAATCGGCGTTATTGCGCCAAACGGCCCTCATCGTACTCATGGCGCAGATGGGCTGCTTTGTGCCCGCCGTGAGCGCTGACATCGGCTTGGTGGACAAGATTTTCACCCGCGTGGGTGCTTCCGACAATATCTCCACCGGCGAATCCACATTCATGGTGGAGATGAACGAAACGGCCAGTATCCTGAACAACATCTCCAGCCGAAGCCTGATCTTGTTGGACGAAATCGGGCGGGGCACGAGCACCTACGACGGCGTGTCCATCGCCTGGTCCATCGCAGAATACCTGCATGAGAACCCCTACCACCGTGCCAAGGTGCTGTTTGCCACCCATTACCACGAACTGAACGACATGGCGGCACAGTTTCACCGTATCAAGAACTTTCATGTGTCGGTGAAGGAGATTGACAATAAGATCTTCTTTCTGCGCAAGTTAGAACAGGGTGGCAGCGAGCACAGCTTCGGCATCCACGTGGCCCGCATGGCGGGAATGCCCTCTCAGGTGCTCAAGCGTGCCGACGAAATCCTGAAGCAATTGGAGAAAACACGCACCAATGCCAATGGTGAAAAAACATCCATTGAAAAATCATCTCCCGGATACCAACTGAGTTTCATCAATCTGGACGACCCTTTGCTGTTGGAAGTCAAGGATCTGATCATCGGATTGAACATCAACGGGCTCACCCCTGTGGAGGCCTTGATGAAACTGAACGAGATCCAACAACTGCTCACCACCGGGAAAAAATAAATTTGAACAATGAAAAAAACACTGATTATCTGGGCAATCCTGTTGCCCACCATATTATTTTCTCAAAAAGAATACACATTCAAGGCCTATCGCGGCACCGTTCCCGATGGTTACAACTTTTGGGTGTCGATACCGGACACATACGAAGAACAAAAAGAAAAAATGCCAGTCATTATTTTCCTGCACGGACATAGTTTGTGCGGCAGCGACCTCAACCGCGTGCGCAAATATGGCTGTCTGGATGCCATTTCGATGGGCCGCGACATCAACGCCCTGATTATCGCCCCGCAGAATCCGGGTCCGCCTTGGAACCCACAGAAAATCCACAACGTTTTTAACTGGGTGAAAAACCATTACGCGATGGACACAACGCGCATTTACGTCATCGGCATGAGTCAGGGTGGCTATGGAACTTTCGATTATGTGGCCACTTATCCGGATGAGATAGCCGCTGCCATGGCCCTTTGCGGCGGAAGTGCACGTCGGGATTTTTGTGGTCTCAACCGTGTGCCTTTATGGATCATCCACGGCACCGCCGACCGCGATGTGCCCCTCAGCCAGTCGCAAAAAATTGTGGACGCCATGAAGCAATGCGGGTCCACCAAACTGCTCCGTTTCGACAAGTTCAAGGGGGTGAATCATTCCCAATTAGCCAAAATGTTCTATCTGGATGACACTTATCGCTGGCTTATGAGCCACACGCTCACCAACAGGGAAGTCAACAAGGATATCCACATCACGGAATCGGACATGGGAGCTGCCTACCAGAACATTGACCGCACAGCTAACACCATCAAAGTGGAGAATGGCGTATCAAAATCCGTTCAATCCACAGAAAACACACAAGATAGTCCTAAAGACACGCTTGCACCCAAACCCGAAACGAAAACTACGGCTGTTCAAGAACCTATGCACAAGCCCACCGCCAAACCCACCTACCATACGGTCAAGAAAGGCGACACGCTGTATGCCATTGCCCGCAAGTATCACACTACGGTGGAAAAGTTGTGTAAACTCAATCACATAAAGGAGACCAGCATTCTTTCCCTCGGACAGAAAATAAAAGTGCGGTAATTAGGAAGAAATGTTTTCTACTTCCTGTTTGCGCTTTCCATAGTTATCATTTTATAGACGAGCTCGGCGGCAAGCACGTCCGACACCTTGCTGTCGGCCTGCGGGCAAAGTTCCACCACATCGAAGCCCACCACATGGCGGCTTTGGAACACCTTTTCCAGAAAGCGCAGGGTGGGGTACCATTGCAGTCCGCCCGGCAGTGGTGTGCCGGTGGCCGGCAAAATGGAGGGGTCCAATCCGTCCAGATCAAAAGATATATATACATGATCCGTGAGACGCTCCACCGCTTCATCCATCCAGCGTTCGCGATGCACGATGTCGTGAGCGTAGAATATGTTTTCCGGTACAATATTATGTTTCTCTTCCGTGCATACGCTTCGGATGCCTACCTGCACCACGCGGGCGTACTCCTGCGCGCGACGCATGACGCAAGCATGGTTATAGATGGAGTCATGATAGTCGTCGCGCAGGTCGGCGTGTGCATCTATCTGCAACACGCTGAGGTCGTTGTATTGCTCACTCACGGCCTGGATGCTTCCTACCGACACCGAATGTTCACCACCTAACAGGATGGGAAACTTATGCAGGCCGAGGAAATGTTTCACCTTTCGGTAAACGGATTCCACCATGGCATCTGGTGTGGAGAAATCATAATCGGAATGATCTGTATAGATACCGTTTTCACAGGCTTCTATTCCATATTGCACATCGTATAGCTCCAGACTGTCAGAGGCATCCAAAATGGCTTGCGGTCCCTTGTCCGCTCCTTTCACGAAGGTGCTGGTTCCGTCATACGGTACGGAAAGGATGGCATAACGGGCTTGGCCGAGGTCGTACAACGGCTCGTCCATGTCTAAGAAATGGTTCATTCGCTTAATCATGATGCAGTTCTTTTGCTAAAAAAGGAGCGGTATATCCAACGCCCTGTTTGACAATATCTTCAGGCGTGCCTTCGGCCAAAATCTCGCCACCGTTGCGCCCGCCTTCCGGTCCCATGTCAATGATCCAGTCGGCCATTTTGATGACATCCATATTGTGTTCGATGACAATAACAGTATTGCCGCGGTCCACAAGCTGGTTCAGGACGTTCATCAAGATGGCGATGTCATGGAAATGCAATCCTGTGGTCGGCTCGTCCAGAATATAGACGGTTTGGCCCGTTTCCTTCCGCGACAGTTCAGCAGCTAATTTCACGCGTTGGGCCTCGCCGCCCGACAGCGTGGTGGAGGATTGCCCTAAGCGAAGGTACCCAAGTCCCACATCCGCCATAGTCTTCAGTGGCTGCACGATATTGGGGATGTTCTCAAAAAACGGGATGGCGTGCTCGATGTCCATTTCCAGCACATCGTTGATGGATTTGCCCTTATAGCGGATTTCTAATGTCTCGTCGTTGTAGCGTTTCCCGTTGCATTTCTCGCATGTAACATAAACATCGGGCAGGAAGTTCATCTCAATGGTTTGCACGCCAGCACCTTTGCAGGTTTCACACCGGCCTCCAGAGACATTAAAAGAGAAGCGTCCAGGCTTGTACCCCCGGATTTTCGATTCCGGCATTTCGGAGAACAGCTTGCGGATGTCATCGAACACGCCCACGTATGTAACGGGATTGGACCTTGGTGTGCGTCCAATGGGCTGTTGATTGATTTCGATGATCTTGTCAATATGTTCTAATCCAATGATTTCGTCGTAGGCTAAAGGTTTGCGCTCTGATTTATAGATGTAGCGGTTGAGGATGGGGTACAGGGTTTCATTGATGAGGGTGGACTTGCCGCTACCGGAGACTCCAGTGATGCAAATGAGTTTTCCCAACGGGAAATCCACTGTGACATTCTTCAGGTTGTTGCCCCGCGCGCCAATCAGCGTCAACAGGTGGCCGTTACCCGCGCGCCGCTGTTGAGGCACCTCAATGCGCTTGCGTCCGGTCAGATAGTCGGCGGTCAGGGATTTTGAGTTGAGGATGTCGGCGTATGAACCTTGGGCGACAATCTGTCCGCCGTATTCCCCCGCTTTCGGTCCAATATCGACGATGAAATCGGCGGCTTCCATCATGTCGCGGTCGTGTTCCACCACGATGACAGAGTTGCCAAGGTCACGCAGAGACTTCAGCGACTGGATGAGCAGCTGGTTGTCGCGCTGGTGCAGTCCGATGCTGGGCTCGTCAAGGATGTACATGACATTGACTAACTGGGAACTGATTTGGGTGGCCAGTCGGATGCGTTGGGCCTCACCGCCGGAAAGCGAAGCGGACGATCGGTTGAGGGAGAGGTATTGGATGCCCACATCACACAGGAAGTGGAGACGGAACGATATTTCCCGCAGGATTTCGGTAGCGATGGTCTTCTGTGATTCTGTGAGGTGTTTGGGTAGCTCGTGGATCCACTCGCTCAATTCCGAGATGTCCATGGCGGCCAATTCCGCGATGTTCTTACCTGCCAGCCGGAAATGCAGCGATTCTTTCTTCAGACGGGTGCCGTTGCAATGCGGGCATGGGGCCATGTTGATGAATTGGTTGATCCATTTCCGCAAAGAGGTGGGGATATTATCCGTATTCAGATTATGGATGTAGTTGACAACACCCTCAAAGGATTTCTTCACTGGAGCCAGGCCGGAGTATTCGCGATTCACGTACAGCAGTTCCGGCGATCCGTACAGCACCATGTTGAGGTTCTGCTCCGACAATTCGTTGATAGGGTCGTCGAGAGAGAAATGGTACTTGGCAGCCAAGGCGTCCAATTCGCGGAACAGCAGTGTGTTCTTGTATTCGCCAATGGCGGCGATACCCCCTTTCTTGATGGATTTCGATGGGTCGGGGATGATTTTCTCTAAGTCCACTTCGGCTACAGTGCCCAAGCCGCTGCAATGTTCGCACGCCCCATACGGCGAGTTGAACGAGAAGGTATTGGGTTCAGGCTCCGGGTAGGAGATGCCGGTGGTGGGGCACATCAGGAATTTGCTGTAGTTCTTTACCTCGTTCTTGTCGTTGTCCATCACCATGATGGCGCCCTTCCCGTACTTCATGGCCAGATGGACACTATTGGTAAGTCGTGTTTTGGAGAAAGATGTGACGTTCAAAGTGTCAATGGCCAGTTCGATGTCGTGGATTTTATAGCGGTCCACCTGCATATTGAGCAGGATTTTGCGCATGGATCCGTCGATGCGCACGCGGGTGAACCCTTGCTTCCGGAGGTTCTCAAAGAGCTCGCGGTAATGGCCTTTCCGGCGTTTGACGATAGGTGCTAAAATGGAGATATAGCAGCCGTCATAACGGGAGATGATGAGGTCGATGAGCTCTTTTTCGGAGTAGTGGACCATCTTTTCCCCCGTGTTATAGGAAAAGGCATCCGCCACCCGTGCGTAGAGCAGACGCAGGAAGTCATATACTTCGGTGATGGTGCCCACTGTGGAGCGCGGGTTCTTGTTGACGGTCTTTTGTTCAATGGAAATAACAGGATTCAGTCCGGTGATCTTGTCCACGTCAGGGTGCTCCAGATTACCGATGAACTGGCGTGCGTAGGCGGAGAATGTTTCCATGTAGCGGCGCTGGCCCTCCGCATAGATGGTGTCGAAAGCCAAAGAGGATTTTCCGCTACCGCTCAAGCCGGTAATCACGACCAACTTCTGCTGCGGAATGGTAACGGAAACATCTTTGAGATTGTTTTCCCGCGCACCCGTGATGTTCAGGGCATCTTCAGCAAAAGCATTGTCATTCATACAAAAAGGAGATGATTAAAGGCTTGTACAATTAGGGCTGCAAATGTACATAAATTTCGAATATACACAGGCACGTGAAATTATCGTATGTAGAGACGAGCCAAGGCGCGTCTCTACGAAGAATAGGGGAAGGAAACGAAATAAAAAAAGACCCATCATCATGGGTCTTTTTTTTGATGTGCGACAAAGATGTCGTTAGCCGATAAGGGCCTTGTAACCTTCAGCATCCAACAGGCTGTCAGCTTCGGCAGGGTCGGTGACTTTGATCTTGACAATCCAGCCTTCGCCATAAGGATCGCTGTTGACGAGTGCGGGGTTGGCTTCCAGAGCCGTGTTGAACTCCACCACTTCGCCACCGACGGGGAGCATGAGGTCGGAAACCGTCTTGACGGCTTCGATGCTGCCGAACACTTCGTTCTGGTCCAGCGTCTCACCTTCCGTGGGGATGTCGAGGAAAACGATGTCGCCCAATTCGTTGGCTGCAAACGCGGTGATGCCCACGTATGCGAATTCACCTTCCATTCTCAACCATTCGTGGTCGTTGGAATACTTCAAATTTTCAGGAATATTCATACTATTAGATTTTATAAGGTTAAAAATTAAATGATAGACTATTATACGGTCATGATTTCTTTCTCTTTGGCTTCCATAATCTTATCGACTTTGGCGATGGCCTCATCGGTAGCTTTCTGGATGTCGGCTTCGAGTTTTTTGATTTCATCTTCCGGGGAGCCGCCGTCTTTGAGTTTCTTGGCCTCATCGTTGGCGTTGCGGCGGATGTTGCGGATGGAGACCTTGGTCTGTTCGGCCTCCTGTTTAGCCTTCTTTACCAGCTCTTTACGGCGTTCTTCCGTGGGTGTGGGTACCACCAGGCGGATAAATTCACCGTTGTTCTGCGGGGTCAAGCCGATATTGGCGGCCAAAATGGCCTTCTCAATCACGGGCAGCATGTTGCGCTCCCATGGTTGAATCACTATCTGATGGGCATCCGGCGTGTTGATGTTGGCCACCTGATCCACCGGTGTGGGATTACCGTAGTAATCCACCTTCAAGCCGTCCAGCATTTGCGGGGATGCCTTGCCGGCACGTATTTTCTGGAGGTCTTTATCGAAGAAAGCCACCGTGGCGCTCATGCTTTCTTTTGCGTTTTTAAGACAAGTCTGGGTATCCATGTGTTTATGTTTTTTTTTTAATTTGTAAAAGATTCCGTTTGTTTCATTCCCCTTAAGACGGGGTGCCCGAAGGGCGGGGTGGTTTAGTTGCTTCCCTGCGCCTGTCCGGCTTGGTTCTTGGCTTTCGTTTCGGCGATTCTGGCTTTCAGTTTCTCAATCTCCTTGAGTTGTTTGTCGCGCATGTTCCGCATTTTCTTCAACTCTTTTTCTACAAAAGTCTTGTTCCATTTATAGGCGATGCAGTAATGCAGGATGACGAGCAAAAGCCATACCAGTGTCACGCAGATGAACACCTTGAGTATGGCTGCGCGAATGGTCTCACTGGTGACAATGGCGTTGAACAGCGTGAACCACAAGGCCCACATGATGGCGTTGATGACAAAGAAGATGGTGATGTGCACTTTGAAATGCACCCGTTTGTCCGCTACATTGAGCATTTGCGCCGTCTCTTCAGCTGAAATGTTTTTTGTGGAGTCTTCTTCCATGATAAATTAATTATGTAACAATGTTCCGATATTATCTCCGTTCATCACTTTGGCGAGGTTGCCGGGTTGGTTGGCATCATAGACATAAATCGGCATATTGTTTTCCTTACAGAGGGTAAATGCCGTCATATCCATGATTTTGAGGTTGTTCCGATAGGCTTCGTCGAAGGTGAGTTCCGTATATTTCGTGGCGGAGGGATCTTTTTCCGGGTCGGTGGTATAGACGCCGTCCACACGGGTACCCTTGAGCAGGAGGTCGGCGCGGATTTCCACGGCACGCAAGGCGGCGCCGGAATCAGTGGTGAAGAAGGGGTTGCCGGTGCCGCCGCCGAAGATGACGACGTGGCCGTTTTCAAGATTCTCCACCGCTTTGCGCCAAGAGGCCTTTTCACCGATGCTCTCGATAGCAAAGGCGGTAAGCACCTTGGCCTTGACCCCCATCTCCTCCAAAGCGGCCTGCATGGCCATGGCATTGATGATGGTGGCCAACATGCCCATCTGGTCGCCCTGCCGGCGGTCGAAACCCTTGGATGCGCCCTGCACACCCCGGAAGATGTTGCCGCCGCCGATGACCACGCCCACCTGCACGCCCATATCCACTGCGGTCTTGATTTCCGTAGCGTAATGATGCACGTGTGCATACTGGATGCCGTAGTTGTCATCCCCCATAAGGGATTCACCACTGAGTTTAAGGAGGATTCGCTTGTATTTCATATTGTAAAATATTGAGCGCAAAAATACAAAAAAATGAAACACAACCTTGCCGGATAGATGGTAAAACTGTCGCTCATTTCCTTTTCACCATTTTCTTGTTGCAAATAAAATCACTTCCTATTATTTGCAATAAATAAATACCTGACGGAATATCCGGCAGGGCCAGTGTAAGGCTGTTTTGGAGATTTCCCTCCTCTGACCAAAGTACTTGTCCTGTCAGACTGATAATCTGCACCATGACAGGCTCTTCAATTGCCATGGGAGCCACAATTGTAACTCGGTCGGTGGCTGGAACGGGATAAACATGCCATTTTTCAGCTATACTGATTTCTGCTATACCATTGGGATAGAATGCATTGACGGAATCGCTGCCCCATATTTTACCCACCAGTTCGGGAAAATCGATAAAGGGGTTGCGGTTGTGCTGGAGATCGAAGATGGCGTTGTTGCGGTCGATTTCTTTCTGGCTTACGGGGTCTTCGTTGTGCCAGCGGATCAGCATATTCAGTGCCCAGGGCTTGAGCGAGCCCCCGGAAAACATGGAATAATTGTCCTGATTCAGGTTCTTGTCCATATAACAGACCGCCATGTAGAAATAGGAACGGGCAAGGTCGCCCTTGTACGCGTCAATAGGTTCAAAAACGGTGCCGTTGTATCCCGGTGTGGAACATGATCCCAACTTTGAGCCGTTGGTGCTGGTCCAGGAGGCATTTCCCACTTCGCCAAAAGCGAAATTGTTGCGTTTTCCATTGACAAAACCATCGGTGGGATAAATGTGGAAAAGGTCGGTTTTCATGGGAGTTGCTTCTCCAAACCAACTTTGCGGCACACTGTGCTCGCGGTTGTAGCAGTCGCCCTCCGAACCGTAATTTCCGCATTGGTTCGTCCCGAAAATATAGTAATAAGAGGTTTGGCCCGTCGGATTGTCGGAATAAATATCCCATACTTTGCTGTTGTCGGGACGCACATCGGTGGTGCGGAAAGCGTTCCAAAGTGCCGAGTATGACAACTCCGTATGCGATTTTACAATGTTGAAAAGCGCCTGCCGCAGTGCGTATCCCTTCTTCTGGCTGGCATTATTGTAGTAGCCGACCGGCGGCTGGGCCTGCAAAAAAACAGCACATAAAAGGAGTCCTATAAGAAGACGATGTTTCATTAATTCGCAATTTCAAAGCGCAAAAATAACAAAAAGAAGCGTCAGTTACAACAATCCCATAATGGTTCGTGTTTCCACGGCTTCGCGCACATCGTGTACACGCAGAATGTGCGCACCTCGCATGAGTGCGTAAGCGTGTACGGCAGTGGTTCCGTTCAATGCCATGTCAGGTGATATATTCAACAGTTTGTAAATCATGGATTTGCGTGAAACGCCAACCAATATGGGCAAATCAAAAACCTTGAACGCATCCAGATTACGCAAGATAAAATAGTTTTGCTCCAATGTTTTTCCAAATCCGAAACCGGGGTCGAGGATGATGTCGTGCACATGGACTTGATGCAATTTTTCCAGTTGTTGGCCGAAAAATTGCAACATTTCCGCCAAAATATCCCGATAATCGGTGCAATTCTGCATCTTGTCTGGTTTGGCGGGTGTGTGCATCAGGCAGTAGGGGACTTGCAGCTGGCCAATGGTAGGGATCATGTCGGGATCGAAAGTGCCGCCGGAGACGTCGTTGATCATGTCGGCACCATTTTCTACGGCGGCACGGGCCACGGCGGCACGCCACGTGTCCACGGAAATAAGCGCCGTGGGACAATGATTGCGCACAATCTGTACGGCATCCCGGATGCGGTTGATTTCTTCTGTTTCAGGCAATTCCAGCGCCCCTGGACGCGTGGAAACCGCCCCGATGTCAATGATTTCCCCACCTTCATCAAGAATCTGGTCGGCACGCCGGCAGATGGAATCCCGATCGGTGTAACGTCCACCATCAAAAAAAGAATCCGCTGTCACATTGAGGATACCCATGATGACAGGCTTTTCCATCGACAAAAGGCCGCTCTTCGTTCGGATTGAGTATGTCATAAATTTTTTCTGCAAAAATACTATATATTTGAAAGAATCTGCCTTATATTCTTTTTTTGGCAAATTATTTGCTATGATATGTGGATTGGTAAAATCCAAGATAGAATCAGATTGAAATAATAACATTTTAAATTCTTATAAAAGAAACAATTATGGAAAATGAGGAAAAAGTTGACCAACAAGAAGAAGCGAAAGAAAAGGATGTAACTGCCGAAAACACGCCGCAAACTGACAATTTGGCGGCCGAAACTGACACCACTACCCGGAAGAATGGTTTGTTCTCCAAAAAGAATCATAAGGATAAAAACAAGATTCAGGAGTTGGAAGCGGAGATTGTGAAGCTGAAAGCGGAAAAAGCGGAGCTTAACGATCGTTTCCTGCGTCTCTATTCGGAATTTGACAACTATAAAAAGCGGGCCAACAAGGAGAAACTGGACATTCTCGCCACCGCTTCCGAGAAAGTGATTGTCAATCTGCTTCCAGTGATTGACGATTTTGAAAGAGCCATCGCCGCCAACGAAAAAGTGGAGGATATAAAAGCTATCAAAGACGGTTTTGTGTTGATTTACAATAAATTGATACAATTGTTGAAACGTTTCGATGTGGAGGAGATTCAAGCCAAAGGCGAAGTCTTTGATACGGATTTCCATGAAGCGGTAACGCATTTCCCAACGGAAAAAGAGGAGGACAAAGGCAAGGTGATAGATGTGACGGAGAAGGGTTATAAGTTGAAAGACAAGGTGATACGTTATGCAAAAGTGGTGGTTGGGCAGTAATGGGAGTTAAGAAATTAAGAAACTAAGGTTGTTGGAGTAACAGCTTAAAATAAAACGAATATTATGGCAGAAAAGAGAGACTACTATGAAGTGCTGGGCGTGAACAAGGATGCCTCTGCGGATGAGATCAAGAAGGCTTACCGCAAATGTGCCATGCAGTACCATCCCGACCGATGGGTGAACGGCACCGAACAGGAGAAGAAGGATGCAGAGGAGAAGTTCAAGGAGGCGGCGGAGGCATACGATGTGTTGAGCACGCCGGAAAAGAAGGCGCGTTACGACCAGTTCGGTCATGCGGGCATGGGTGGTGCGGCCAGCGACTTCTCCGGATTTAATATCAACGACATTTTCAGCCATTTCTCTGACGTGTTCGGCGGTGGCGGTTTTGGTGGTTTTGGCGATTTGTTCAGCGGTTTTGCTGGTGGTGGCGGCGGCGGCCAGCGCGTGCGCCGGGGCGGCAATATGCGTATCAAGGTGAAACTTACCTTGGAGGAGGTGGCCAATCCCACGGAAAAGAAAATCAAAATCAACAAATATATTCCCTGCTCGCATTGTGGCGGCACGGGAGCCAAGGATGTGCATAGCAAGCAGACATGTCCCACCTGCAAAGGTAGCGGACAGGTGGTGCAGCAGCATAGAACCATGTTCGGCATCATGCAGCAGGCTTCGGTCTGCCCGCAGTGCCACGGTAACGGGGAGATTATCAAGGATCCTTGTCCGCATTGCCACGGTCGCGGCATCGTGCAAGGCGAAGAGGTGATCCCTATCACCATCCCCGCCGGTGTGGACAATGGTATGCAGCTTACCATGCGCGGCAAAGGCCATGCAGCGGAAAACGGCGGCGTGAACGGCGACCTGCTCATCGCCATCGAGGTGATGGACCACGACATCTTCGAGCGCGACGGCAACAACCTCTACCTCAACTATTACATCAGTTTCCCGCAAGCCGCTTTGGGCGACACGGTGGAAATCCCGACTCTTAACGGAAGAGCCAAGGTGAAAATCGCGGCCGGCACACAGGGTGGACAGATCCTGCGACTGCAAGGAAAGGGCTTGCCAGAACTCCATTCCAAGAATATGGGCGACCTCATCGTAAATGTGAATGTGTGGACCCCGAAGAGCTTGACAAAAGAGGAGAAAGCACTCATCGAATCACTGAAAACGCACGAAAATTTCGTCCCAAAACCAGGACGAAACGAAAGGAGCGTCTTTAACAGGGTGCGTCAGTTCTTCAGAGATTGAAACAGACTATAACGCGAACTGCGTGATTACAAACACGATTCCGCAAATAAAGGTGGACACGACAATGCCGCGTCCCGTCTTGTCATATTTCAGATTCAGCAGATAATGCCTCAAAATCAAAAGCGACGGAATCAGGCTGATGAGAATCAGTTTGGGAATGATGGTTTTGTACAGTTTCGGGTTGTTGACTAGCATATCCGGATAGGAGTGTACCAGAATGGACAGAACTCCGAACAAAATCCCGAACAGGATGGCCGGCACTAAAATACCCATCAATATTCCTAAAACAAACGAATCTTTTCTCAATTTATCTAACATCTTCCAAAAATTTTAAATCGTTCATATAACGGTAGGCGGTCATGTCATATTGCACCGGCTGCACAGAAATGTAATGGTTTTTGAGAAGGTTTTCGCAGCAGTCCTCGTTTTTGTCAAGGACTTCCAAATAGCCTGTAAGCCAATAGTATTTGCTGCCAAACGGGTCCGTGTTCTCCACTAACTCCTCATGCCATATACCGTTGGTTTGTCTTGCAATTCGGATTCCCTTGATGTCGTCAATGGATCCCTTCGGGATGTTGACGTTGAGGCTGGTGAAAGGAGGAAGCCCCCGTTTTAGCACTTCGGCCACGATTTTCTTGCCGTAATGGATGGCGGCGGTGAAATCGGCATCTTTAGAATAGTCCAGCAGGGAAAGTCCTATGGCCTTGTTTTCAAAGGAGGCCTCAATGGCGGCACCCATGGTACCGGAGTAGATGACGCTGACCGAGGAGTTGGAGCCATGGTTGATGCCCGACAGCACCAGATCGATGGGACGGTCTTTGAAGATGACTTTTTGTCCGAGTTTCACGCAATCCACAGGAGTGCCGTTGGTACGCCAATATTGCACCCCATCTTCTTCTTTGTACAAATGAAGGCGGAGCGGCTGCATGAAGGTGATGGAATGTCCCACGCCCGAGCGTGGCTGGTCTGGAGTAACTACTACCACTTTGCCGAACGAGCGGGCTATTTCCACCATGGCGGTAAGCCCTTTGGCCTCGTAGCCATCGTCATTGACGACCAGAATAACGGGTTTGCTCATTATTGTTTTACAATTTTGAATGTTTTAACAAGATTCTGCTTGTCGGTCAGACGTATTATATAAATGCCGTTAGAATAAGATGTTAAAGAAAGTGTTTGTTCATCAATGATTTCGCCTTGCTGCAAGATGCGTCCGGAAAGGTCCGTCAGTTGATATTGCATGGGGCGGGCTTCCGGAGTGAGAATCTTGATTACATCGCGGGTGGGGTTGGGAAACACGACAATCTCATCGGTGGAGACAGACTCTTCGATGCCCACACCTGATCTGCCGGCAAGAGGCAGACTGATGAAGTCAATCATGGCCATGTCGGAACCCGCTGACATCCAGTTGTCTTTCTTGTATTCCCATTTGAGGGTGTGGCGGCCTGGGGTAATATAAAATTGCGCTTTGGTCCAATCGACATCTCCCGTCCAGGATCCTTCTTTTATTCCATCAATGGTAAAATTGAGATAGTCATAAGTCGCTTCGGAAGAAACCATATAATAGAAACTGATGGTGTCAGGTTGATTGCATTCCACTACAAGAGAAAGGCTGCTGGACAAGCTGTTGCCGATAGCCCCGGATCTGGCGGCGTATGTACCTTCATACGGGTTTTGTGTGGTAATAGTCCATGGGTGACTGTTGTCGTTTTGCCACTCGAAAACGGTGAAATCACCGGACTCCCAGTCTTCGATGGAGGCTCCGATTTTCAATGGGATTTCTTTGATTTCTGTATAATTGCCGGAATGATAAGAAACGTGCAGAGTGGCGATGGTGGGGTCGGTTACATTGTCTTTTACCTGAATGTAAATAGGTGCCACATACGACTGGGAAGACTGAAGGGCGGGAATGTCTTGCGGCCATCGGAAGAATTTGAGTTTGCCGTCAGGACAGGTCACATACATAGTGCCGTTGGCTGCCAAACCATTGCCCACATTGCCCAAATTGACAAGCAGCGTGGCTTTTTCACCAAAGTCCAAACGACCGTTGCGGTTGCCGGCAGTATCCAAAATTGTAACGTCCTTGATGGAGAGTTGGGGCGCGTGCAAGGGTATGGAAAAATTATGCTGTTTTGTTTCCCCGTCGTAGATAAGCGTAAGCGTGAAAAGGACCGTCTCAAAGGCGGGGGCATTGTCTTTTACTGTGAAACTGTAAGCATTTTGGCTGATGGTGTTCGCACCAGCAACCAATTGGGACAGATTCTGAGTGCTTTTCGTAATAATGATGTAGGGGTTGTTGGAGCTAAGGATGGTTTGGATGTTATTGGCATTCTGGTTGCCGATATTATGGAAATCCATATCAATGTTGACAGACTCCCCATTGTCGGCATTGCCGTCGTGGTTGCCGTTATCATGGAGGGTGAAAGATTCAGATATGATATATGGGCCGTTATTGGGGATAAAGGACAAGTCGCCAACAAAGGGAATGTAGTTGGGGTGGGACGCTACCACACAGAAGGTGTCGCCCGGAACCACATTGGTAGGCAGGTTAATGGTGAGAGATCCATTGGAAATATTGCCGGTGGCAAACACTTGGTTGTTGCGGGAGATTGACACTTTGGCATTTTCTACCGGGGAGGTGAATGTGACATTAGGGGAACCCACAAGAATGGGGTTTGTATAGGCCACATTCAAGGGTTGAGGTACGTCAGTACGCACCAGCAGTGTGGGATCGCCGAAGAGGACCCAGGTGCGGGCCATTTTGGTAGCTTCAGAGTTGGAAGAGCTGGAATATGTGTCCAGCATGTGCAGAAGACCGTTAAAGACAATGCCGCCGAAGGTGTGTCTCTGCGGCAGGTTGCTGGCTTCTGTCAGAAGCTGGTTCATGCGGTCCTGGCCACACATGGGCTCATCCCAAGACTGGTTGATGGTGGACATCAGCGTACTCACCGCACCCGTAGGCTGGCCGTTCTTGGTGGCCCGCATCCAAGCCTCTGCAAAACAAGTCTGTCCGCTGTATTCGCCGTTAATACATGCTACCGAAATGATGAAAGGCAACTTGTTGTAATTGGTCAGATTTTGGATATGGGTGTTTGTGAAACTGGAGGTCACCCACATGTCGTCGTCCCCGTGACCGCAATAATTGATGACACCCACACCAGCGTTTATTGCATTGGCCACTTGGGTGGCGGTGGGATTACCCGACCCGTCCAAACCACCATGACTGCCCTCGAAAAACTCATAACCGGAGGTATAAGTGTAGTTTTGGAGAATGTTGTCGATATTGCGGATGTGGTCGTAATCATATTCGTTGTTGTCGCCAGGACCTTGGTTGGAGGCGATACCGCAGAAAACAGGGAAATGAGCTGTCACGGGCGGATTTTGTTCGTATTGGATAAAACGATCCACCTGCGTGTTGATATGGTCAACGGTTTCCGCCGATATTTTCCCGATGATGACATCCGCATAGTTGTCGTTGCCTGCAATCTCACCGTAATAGTTGTCGCTGATATTTCCGTTTGCCGTGATGGTAGGGAACTTTCCGCTGTCACCCACCAACAGAACGAAAGTGAGATTATGGCTGTTATAATAATTGGTGATGTAATTTTTCACTTGGCTGCTCGTGTTTCCAGTGGTGGAAAGGGAGACGATTTCCGTGGGATAACCGTTTTTGATTTTCCAATCCGCGTAAGGCTGCATGGCCGCACAGAACTCTTCCGGCGCAAGGATGAGAATGGCACCGTTTTCTTCTAATGGCGTGGAACGCATGGTGCGATAGTTCAGAAAATGATTTTGGTAGATATCCTTAAATGTTTTGGAAACTCTGCTTGGATGCTGGATGTAGGAAGTGCTGTTGAAGCGGATGCGCACCGTGATACTGGAATAGACTTTCAGCTCTTTGCGGACAGGATTGTAGGCAAACGGATAGAAACGGACCGGAATGCCATGATAGTCATGCAGTTGATAGGAATTTCCCAACGTTACGCTGTCGTTGTATAACATCTTGTCCTGCAAATAGGCGGAACCCTTCTGGTAGGGGATATCCTGTGGATTGATGTTCCGGTAAAGCGTGCCTTTGGAGGGGGCCAATTCAAAACCGTTAACAATGTGGGAACTGGAATGTAAGATTTCCACTGAGGGTACACTGTTCTCGGGAATTATCAGCGAGGTGGCCGTCTGAAGCAGTTGCGGGTTACCCACCTCGTTGATAGGATAAGCCTCGGACATGGTTAGCAAGGACATCCGTTGGCCGTCAACAGTGACAGAACGGGTGTTGAAATCCGGAAAATCAACACGGATGACAACTTCCTGATCTGAGGATTGAAGCAGTGTAAATTGGATGTTTTGTGCAAAAGATGAGAAAAAACACAAAAACAAAGCCCAAAACAGGCAGGTTTTTTTCATAAAATGTATTGTTCTGATATTATTGACAAAAAAAAGGTTGTTTTTACAAATAAGGCGGCAAAGATACACTTTTTCCTTATTCTGCGTCTTCCCCTTTCAAAATGTCAACAATATGAATGATTTCGACGCCAACATTATGGGCTTCCTTGTAGGCATCCAGCATTTGGAGGCAATGGATGTCGGTTGAGGTGATGTATTCGGCCCCCATGTTGTAAATCTGGTTCAGAATCTCGCCCGTCATGGCCTCGGCCACCACCGGGTTGACGGCGGCAAAACGCCCGTTGGCTCCACAACAGCCGTGAATGCTGTCATCGGTCAGCAGGTCCAGTCCGCGCGTGTTGCGCAGCAGGGTCTCCGGTGCGTCATTGGCAGGATACAGATTCCGCGCAGAGCAACTCTTAAAGTAGAAAACCCTATGGTTAAATGTGTTGCCAAGGCTTTCGATTTTCTTGATGTTGACAATATAGTCGCAGATTTCGTATATGTGGGAGATGAAAGCCTTAAGGTGTTGCGGAGGTTGGCTGTTTTCCAGTAACTTCTTATAATACTGTTTGATGAAGCCGGCACATGAGGAGTCTGGAATAATGAATGGCAGATCAACATCGTAGTTGTTGATGAGGTGCAGACCCATGTTCTGTGCATATTCTATTTCACCTTGCATGTAAAAACGTTTGCCGCAGCAGGTCTGTTCGTCAATATATTGGCAAATCAGCCCTAACCGTTGCAGTACCGTGAAGGTGCTGGCAGCGGTTCCGGATTGGAAGATGTCCATCTGACAGGGGATGAACACATTGATAATATTGCTGCGGTCGTCTGCCATGGTAGGGATTTTTAGTTACCGCATTTGGAATAACCGCAGGAGGTACATACCAGACAGCCCTCTTTAAACTCCATCGTGCCTTTCTGATGGCATTTGGGACATTCGGCGCTCTCCTGTTTGGTGCCGTCCTGGATGAATTTCTTCAGGGCGCGGCACACACCATTACGCCATGAGTTGATGCTCTCCTGACGGAAATTCAAACTGGAGATGATGCTGACGATATTGGTCACCGGGATGCCGTTACGCAGCAATGCCGAGGTCAGTTTGGCATAATTCCAGAACTCCTGGTCGAAGCAGCGGTCCAGACCGCACAAGCGCACCTCATAACCAGCCTTGTCGTAGTATTTGAAGTCGTACGATTTTGTGCCGTCTTCGTGGCGGTTCTTGATGATGATGCCGTGTTCCACCCATTTCGGAAGCTGGAAGCTCTCTTCACCGGTCTTGCCAGTGAAGATTTCGTAAGGCTTGCCGTTGTAAAGTCCGATGTAGGCCACCCAGTCCTCGTTATTGTTCTTGAAATGGATGATGTCGGCATGAAGCTCTTTCGGGCGTTTGAAGTTCTTGGGCAGGGAGTTTTTGTTTTCCTCGGGTTTCTTTTCCGAGATGGAGGTCAGCACGCCCGTGCGGGATCCGTCGCGATAGACGGTCAAGCCCTTGCAGCCGCACTGCCAGGCTTTGAGGTAGAGATCTGCCACGGTCTGCTCCGACACGTTGTTAGGCAAGTTCACCGTCACGGAAATGGAGTGGTCCACCCATTTCTGTACAGAGCCTTGAAGCTCCACCTTCTTGATGTAGTCGGTGTCGGCGGCAGTGGACTTGAAGTAGGGGGATTTCTCCACCAGCGCCATCACCTCTTTCTCGCTCATCTGCTTCATCTGCTCAAAGGTATAGCCTTGGGTCTCGGCCCATACCACGAACTTGGGATGGAAGACCATGTACTCTTCGAAGCTGTCGCCCATTTCATCCTTGACGATGGTTTTGGAGATGTTGATGTCGTTGGGGTTGATTTTGCGTTTGCGCTTGTAGGCCACATTGAAGGCGGGTTCGATGCCGGAGGTGGTCTGTGTGCAGATGCTGACGCTGCCTGTGGGGGCGATGGTCAGCAGGGCGATGTTGCGCCGTCCGTAGCGCACCATGTCGTCATACAGTTTCGGATCGGCCTTCTGGATACGCTGGATGAAGGGGTTGTGACCTTCTTTGATGCAGCTATAGACGGGGAAGGCGCCACGTTCCCGGGCCATGTTCACGGAGGAACGGTAGGCGGCTAAGGCTAACTGTTTGTGTACTTCCGTCGAGAAGGCGTTGCCCTCGTCGGAGCCGTAGCGGATGTTCAGGGCGGCCAGCATGTCGCCCTCTGCGGTGATGCCTAAGCCTGTGCGGCGGCCTTTGGTGGACTGGCGGCGGATCTTCAGCCACAGTTCTTTCTCCACCCGTTTGATGCTCTCACTCTCCGGATCGCTGTCGATTTTGGCAAGGATTTGATCTATCTTTTCCAGCTCCAGATCGATGATGTCGTCCATCAGCCGTTGGGCATACTGAACATGCTGTTTGAAAAGCGGCATGTTGAAGTATGCCTGGTCGGTGAAGGGGTGTTCAACATAGCTATATAGGTTAATGGCGATGAGGCGGCAGCTGTCGTAGGGGCAGAGCGGAATCTCACCGCAGGGGTTTGTGGAGACGGTTTTGAAACCTTCGTCCTCGTAGCAGTCGGGTACCGACTCGCGCCGGATGGTATCCCAGAAGAGCACGCCAGGCTCTGCCGACTTCCAGGCGTTGTGGATGATTTTCTTCCACAGCTTGGAAGCGTCGATGTCCTGTTTGAATTTGGGATTTTCAGAATAGATGGGGTAGGTCTGGGTGTAGGTCTCGTTGTTTTGTGCGCAGCGCATGAAATTATCGTCAAGGCGCACTGACACATTGGCACCGGTGACTTTCCCCTCTGTCATCTTGGCGTCGATAAATCTTTCGGCATCCGGGTGTTTGATGGAGATGGAGAGCATCAGGGCCCCGCGGCGGCCGTCCTGGGCCACCTCGCGGGTTGAGTTGGAATAGCGTTCCATGAAAGGAACAACACCAGTGGACGACAGCGCGCAGTTCTGCACGTGGCTGCCTGTAGGACGGATGTCGGACAGGTCGTGGCCCACGCCGCCACGCCGTTTCATCAGCTGCACCTGTTCCTCATCCATTTTCATGATGCCGCCGTAGGAGTCGGAATCCCCTTCATTGCCTATGACGAAGCAGTTGGACAGGGAGACGATCTGGTCGTGATTGCCGATACCCGCCATGGGACTGCCCTGGGGCACGATGTAGCGGAAATGGTCGAAGAGGGAGAAGATAAGCTCCTCGCTCATCGGGTTGGCGTAACGTCTCTCGATGCGGGCGAACTCGCTGGCCATACGGTGGTGCATGTCCTCCGGGGTCCGCTCCTGCAGGTTTCCGTTGCTGTCTTTCAAGGCGTATTTGTCAATCCAGACGCCGGCAGCCAGCTCGTCGCCGTTGAAATAACGGACCACATCGGCAAGTATCTCTTTCTTCGTGTAGGTCTTCTTCGGGGTGGATGAGGTGGTTTCGTTCATGGATGTTTTTTCCGATTCAGCCGCAGAAGTAACGATTTCATCCGTTTCCGCCTGCTGCGTCATCTTCTGGATGGCATTTTCGCGTGATTGAAGCAATTCTGACACCTTCGGCGTCTCGCCGGTGGTGGTCAGCGTTTCAGCTACAGAATCGTCTTCGAAACCGAAAAGAGATAAATCATTATTCATAGGCTTTACTCAATAAGTGTTTATTATTTTACAAAGGTGATGGTTTGATGCAAACGGAACAAAAACTGACAATCCGACCCGATAGAGCTTAAAGTGTAAGTAGTTAAATGAGAATACAATAGCTGAATTTTTCGGTGGAAATTTTTCAGTCTGCTAAAATAGAAAATAGGTCCCATATCGGGACCATGAAAACACCATATAATATTAACAAAAATACGTTAATATTTTTTCGGGTTGATAATTAGAGCATTAATGATTTTGTGAAAAAAAAGGGAATCTTTCACTCGGAAGATTCCCCAAATTTTATAAACCGATGGTTTCCACAGAGGGGTCTATTCGACGTATCAATCCGCAGAGGGTGGTACCGGGTCCGAACTCCTGGAAAGAGCCGGCTCCGTCGGCAATCATTTGCTGCACGGATTGTGTCCACCGCACAGGATGAGTGAGCTGCGAGAGCAGATTTTGGCGTATGGTGTCGGGATTGGTGGATGCGTTGGCGGTAGCGTTCTGGTAGATAGGGCAGGAGGGCTCATGGAAGCGGGTGCTTCGGATGGCCTCGGCCAGCTCGTCCTGGGCCGGCTGCATCAGCGGCGAATGGAAGGCCCCGCCCACGTTGAGCATCATCATGCGTTTGGCTCCGGCTTCCCGGAGTTTGTCCATGGCCAGTTCTAACCCGCGTATGCTGCCGGAGATCACCAGCTGTTGCGGACTGTTGTAGTTGGCAGGCACCACCACCTCATCGTGGATGGTCGCGCATACCTCTTCCACGATGGCGTCGTCGAATTTCAGGACGACGGCCATGCCCGACTCGCACAACTCGCAGGCGCGCTGCATGGCGTGTGCGCGTTTCGAGACCAGTACCAGCGCGTCCTCGAACGTGAGGCAGCCGTTAGCCGCTAATGCGGTGAACTCGCCCAGCGAGTGTCCTGCCACCATGTCGGGTTGGACGTCAGCCAAGCAGCGGAAGGCTACATACGCGTGCAGAAAGACCGCCGGTTGGGTGACCTTGGTCTGCTTCAGCTCTTCTTCTGTGCCATGAAACATGGTTTCAGACAAGGGGAAACCGAGTATGTCGTCAGCTTGTTGGAAGAGTTCCTTGGCCAACGGATACTGCTCGTACAAATCATGGCCCATGCCGGAAAATTGCGCCCCCTGTCCGGGGAAAACGTAGGCTTTCATACTGTGGTTATAATAATAATGTTAGTCTAAGTCAAAAGCTTTTTTGATGGGTTGGATATAATCCAATTTCTCCCAAGGGAAGAATGTTATCTTCTTGCCATTCACCTTTTTATCGTAGCTGTCGCGGCCGAAATGCCCGTAGGAGGCGGTGGGTTGGTAGATGGGGTTTTTCAGCTGGAAGCGTTCGATGATGGCGTGCGGACGCATGTCGAAGATGGTTTCGATTTTCTTGGCGATTTGTCCGTCGGTCATCTTCACCTTCGCGGTGCCGTAGGTGTTCACATAGAGGCCCACGGGTTTGGCTTTGCCGATGGCGTATGCTACCTGCACGAGCACCTGGTCGCACAAGCCGGCGGCCACCATGTTCTTGGCGATATGACGGGTGGCGTAGGCCGCCGAGCGGTCCACTTTGGAGGGATCCTTGCCGGAGAAGGCACCGCCGCCGTGTGCACCGCGACCGCCGTAAGTGTCCACGATGATCTTGCGGCCCGTAAGCCCTGTGTCACCGTGCGGTCCGCCCACCACAAACTTGCCTGTGGGGTTTACATATAAATTATAACGATGATTGAACAGCTTTTTAACATTGTCTGGACATCCTGCTATTACCCTCGGAATGAGTATGTTGCGGATATCCTGCTCAATGGTTTTCAGCATGGCGCGGTCCTTGTCGAACTCGTCATGCTGGGTGGAAATAACAATGGTTTCAATGCTTTCCGGTACATGGTTGTCGGAATACTTCACGGTGACCTGCGACTTGGAGTCGGGACGGAGGTAGGTCATCTGTTTGCCTTCCTTGCGGATGGCGGCCAGCTCCTGCACTAACCGATGGGCCAGCTCGACGGGCAGCGGCATGTAGTTGTCCATCTCGTTGCAGGCGTAGCCGAACATCATGCCCTGGTCGCCGGCACCCTGGTCCTCGGCCTTGGCCCGCTCAACCCCCTGGTTGATGTCGGGCGACTGGCTGTGGATGGTGGAGATGATTCCGCACGACTTGTAGTCGAATTGGTAGTCGCTCTTGTCGTACCCGATTTCCTTGATGACTTTCCGCGCCACGTCGTCCACGGGCACGTAGGCCTCGGTTTTCACTTCGCCGGCACATACCACCAGTCCGGTGGTGGCCAATGTTTCGCAAGCCACTTTTGATTCGGGATCCTGCGCCAGGAACGAATCCAACAAAGCGTCTGAAATTTGATCACACAGTTTGTCCGGGTGTCCTTCAGATACTGATTCAGATGTGAATAGATAGCTCATAACTAACTTTATTAAAGGTGATTAAATAAAAATACGGAAAACGTGTGGGAAATGTCTTTAGCATTTTTTTATGTGGTTGCAATCATTACAAATCTGTCCACGTTTTCGGGCGGCAAAGATACGTTTTTTTTTTGTACTTTTGCCGCCGTAATAAAAACAATAACCTAATCCAAAAGTTGCACTGATGGAAAAGAGAATTGGAACCGTTACCGTGCTGGTCAAGGACCGCGCGGTGGCACCGCTGGTCAACAGCGCTATCTCCCAATATGCCGACATTGTATTGGCCCGGCAGGGCCTGCCTTTCCACGACCGCTCCGTCGCGGTGATCGCCCTTATTGTCGAAGGCGATGTAAACCAAATAAACGCCCTTTCCGGCAAATTGGGCAAAATCGATAATGTGGAGGTCAAGGTGGTGGTGACGAAATCATAATGGTACCGCATTCATTATAATTTACTGTGGAAACGCGATACTATCACGTTTCCACAATATTATCAGGTTTATACAATAACAAACAACAATTAAAATTACAACAATATGCAATTTCATCCTGAAAAATGTCGCATTCCCGACGAAATCGGAAAACCTTTCATCGATCCTGATGAACTGTGGGATTATATCCACAACACGAAAAGTACGCCCGAGCGCGTGCGCGAGATTATTCAAAAGTCCTTGGACAAGAACCGTCTCACATTAGAGGAGACTGCCGTGCTTATCAACACCACGGATCCGGAGCTGGTGGAGGAGATCAAAGAGGGGGCCCGCGAACTGAAACGCCGCATTTATGGCAACCGTATCGTGCTCTTCGCCCCGTTGTATGTGGGCAACTATTGTGTTAATAATTGCAAATATTGCGGTTTCCGTTCCTCCAACCACGACCAAGTGCGCACCACGCTCACTGATGAGGAGTTTGTGCATAACATTGAGGCTTTGGAGGAAGATGGTCAGAAGCGATTGATTCTCGTCTATGGCGAGTCGCCGAAATATTCGCCGGAGTTCATCGCGCACACCACAAAGCTGGCTTATTCGGTGAAGAAGGGCAACGGCTCCATCCGTCGTGTCAACATCAACGCCGCCCCGCTGGATGTGGAGGGCTTCCGCATCGTGAAAGAGGCCGGTATTGGCACGTACCAGATTTTCCAAGAGACCTACCATCCGGAGGCCTATTCCTGGTATCATCCCGCCAACACCATCAAGGGCAACTACGAATGGCGGCTCACCTCGATGGATCGCGCCCAGCAGGCCGGCATCGACGACAACGGTCTCGGCATCCTCTTCGGCCTCTACGACTGGCGTTTTGAGGTGATGGCTATGATCCGCCATACCAACCATTTGGAGGCTTGTTTCAATGTGGGTCCGCACACAATTTCCTTCCCGCGTATCAAAGATGCCTCCGGCTTGAACATTGATACGAAGTATTTTGTGGATGACGACACGTTCGAGAAAATCATCGCCATCTTCCGCTTGGCAGTGCCTTACACAGGCATGATCCTCACTGCCCGCGAAACTGCCGAATTCCGCGCCAAAGCCATCCAATACGGCATCTCACAAATCGATGGGGGTACAAACCTGCAAATCGGTGACTATAAATACCATCATGAGGAGACGGAAAAGAACAGCGACAAGCAGGAAAACCAGAACCTTGATCGTGAGCAGTTCAAGATTGGCGATGACCGCAACCTCGGCGAAATCATTGAGGAGCTGTTGGACGGAAACTACATTCCCAGCTTCTGCACGGCGTGCTACCGCTTAGGGCGCACAGGCGAGCACTTCATGGAATTCAGCGTACCGGGCTTCATCAAACGCTATTGCACACCCAATGCTATCCTCACGCTGAGCGAATATCTGGTCGATTACGCCTCGCCCGAGGTGGCCGCCAAGGGCTGGAAGGTCATCGAAAACAACCTTGTGAACGTCGATGAGAAGTTCCGCGACGAGCTGCTGAAGCGCATCGAGCGCATCAAGGCCGGCGAACGGGATTTGTATTTCTAAACGTTTTTTTGCCTCTTTATTATTATAAGTAGAGACGGGGCGTGCCCCGTCTCTACTTATTTTCTGATGCCAACTGTTTTTGGCTACATCACATCATTTTTTCAACCTTCTACAGGTACTGTATTCTGGCAAATTTCTTTTAGAAGGTGAAACCCACCTTCACCTGAATACCACCGTTGAAAATGTTAGCAGGCCGCGTGGATTGGTAGTTGTCCATATAGAAGTAGTTGTATGAGGGGACACTTTTCAGATAGAATCCGGCGGAGAAAGTGAAGGCCTTCACCCGGAAGCCCGAGGCAACGGTGGCATACAGTCCGAATCCGGATCTTTTCGTAACGGTCGTAACAGGATCTCCGTTTTCATAATATTCATAATCAAGGTTATAATTAGCCCCGAAGATGAACGTGGTGCCTGCTGCAATGTTGACAAGGGGCTTCACCGCCCGGCCACGGTCAAAATAGTGCCGGTAATTCAGGAACATCGGAACGCCATGGCCGGCAAAAACGTCAACAGAATAGCCTAAGCCGATACCGAGCAGGTCTTGTGTGCGGTTGAACAGCATGCTGTTGATCACTACCCCCTCAAAGCCGACGTTGGTGCCCCAAGAGGAGCCGCCCAGATAGAATCCGTACTCATTAATAATATTGTAAGAGAGTTTCTTTTCCGTATTGTCTTGCGCGGAAAGAGACAGCGTGCCGCAAAAGAGCACAAGAGCTGATAAAATCACGAATCGTTTCATTTTCATAATGTTTTTGGATAAAAAGTTAAACAATATGGTTTATTATCTTTATTTGGAATGTTGTATTTTTACAAGAGGCAAAAATACATTTTTTCCCAATATGAAAAAGAAAAGGAAAAACGCATCCTATACAATCCCATCTTTCCGCTTTTTTTGTATATTTGCCCCCGCTTATTCTTAAAAAAGTATCATAACCCATTAATCAATCAAATATGAAGATTTTAGTTTTAAACTGCGGCAGTTCCTCCATCAAATACCAGCTGTTGGAAATGGAACCGCAACCTGAATTATTGGCCAAAGGTCTTGTGGAACGTGTAGGTCTGGAGATGGGTGAGTTCACCCACAAGCCTGTCGGCAAGGACAAATACTATGTGCAAACCCCCATTGCCAACCACGAGGTGGGCGTGAAGCTGGTGTTGGAGGCCCTGATGGACCCGAAGCACGGCGTTATCAAATCGGTGGACGAGATCAACGCAGTGGGTCATCGTGTGGCGCACGGCGGCGAGTATTTCGACCGCAGCATGATCATCGGTCCCAAGGAGCGCGAGGAGATCGCCAAGCTCTGCGAGTTGGCCCCGCTGCACAATCCCGCCTCCCTGCTCGGCATCGATGTGATGATGAAGTTGTTACCCAACGTGAAGCATGTGGGCATCTTCGACACCTCCTTCCATCAGACCATGCCGCCCGAGGCGTTCCTGTACGCGCTGCCGTATGAATATTACACCGAAAAGAAAATCCGCCGCTACGGCTTCCACGGCACCAGCCACAAGTATGTGGGCCCGAAGGCCGCCGAAATGGTGGGCCTCGACTACAACAACTGCAAGATCGTGAGCTGCCACCTCGGCAACGGCGCATCCATCACCGCCATCAAAAACGGCAAATCCATTGACAACTCCATGGGCTTCACACCGGTGGAGGGCCTGATGATGGGTACCCGCTGCGGCGACATCGACGCCGGTGCCCTCATCTATATCATGGATTCTGAAAAGATGGATACCAAACAGCTCAACACGTTTATCAACAAGAAGTGCGGTCTGTTAGGCATCTCCGGCAAGAGTGTGGATATGCGCGACATCCGCGCGGGCCGCGACGCCGGTGACGAACGCTCCACCTACGCGTTCAACATGTTCGCCTACCGCGTGAAGAAGTACATCGGCGCCTATGCCGCTGCCATGGGCGGGGTTGACATCATTCTCTTCACGGGTGGCATCGGCGAGAACGCCTGGTTCCAGCGCGAAGCTATCTGCGACGGCCTCGAATTCCTCGGCACCAAGCTGGACAAGGAAGCCAACCAGAAGTATGCCGGCGAAGACGGCATCATCTCCACTGCGGATTCCAAAGTGAAATTAGTGTCTGTGACCACCAACGAGGAATTGGTGATGGCCATGGATACCTATAATCTTGTGAAATAGTCCTATATTTAATTTAGGTATAAAAAAAGGTACGTTGGAGAAATCCAGCGTACCTTTTTTAGAAAATGCAGATAAGGGTTATCGTACGACAATTTTGAACGTTTTCTTTCTGTCGCCTTGCCGTACCTGCATCACATACAAGCCTTTATCCCAGTTGGCGGTGTTGAGCACCGTTTCTGCATCGTCCGTTTGCAAATGGCAGATTCGCTGCCCGATGACGGAAAAAACATCAACTGTCAATTCTTCCATACTTTCGTTTCGGATGCTGAGCTTGTCTGAACAGGGATTCGGGTAAATGCTGACGGTTTGTAACGTATTGTCGGCAATACCTCCAAAAATCCGGATAACAGCAGTGAAAGTCCGCGTGGATCCATGCGGGGTGGAAAGGGTGTAAGTGACTGGTTCTGTGAATATTTGAGGTGTCATCGGATCAGGCGAACACGACACACCGAGAGGAACCTTGACAGAAGGCATCAACGGAGAGAAAACATCACCGGGAATTACACATCCGATAGGGAACAGGATAGTGTCGCCTTGGTCGTTGAAATATCCAAACAAATCCTGGGTTAACTGTGGATTGTCACTCTGTAGAATTCCGAAACTTAACACTCTGGGCTCCAACAACATGATAGGGTTATAGGTGACGAGTCCGTAGGATGAATTATCCGCTTGGTGAAAGATGACTGCCTCGGCGTGGGCAGTGTCGTTGTCGCCCCAATAGTTGCCCACGGCGGAGAGGTCGCTGAAAGCGTTGTTGTAAAGTTCGTACTCGGTGCCACCGTTGCCGTTGTCATACAGCACGTTGCCTCCGGGATCGTCTGCCGTGCCCATGTCAACACCATGGTAGTAAATGGTTGTCACACCCCACAGGTTGCCGGAAATGATATTGCGGCGGATTTTGGCGGTGCATGTATTGTTGGACCCATAGATGCTGATTCCGCTGCCGCCATTGTTGGGAGTGGTTTCCAAGTTGTTGTCTTGGATAATGTTATCTTGTATGAAGGCGTGAATGTGGCTTCCGTTTTGAGTATAACCATAGCGGTTGTGGACAATGGTGTTGCCTTGTATTATCATTTGTGTGTTGCCGATCCCATAGGCATTCATGATGCCGATGCCTCCCGACATAGTCGAGGCCACTCCTTCAATATGGTTGTCTTGGATGATAATGGTGTCTTCAGCTCCGGGACCAAGATTGATTTGAGGAAAATTCCCATTATCCAGCACATTATTGTAGAATATGTTGTTGATGATTCTCGGTGATCCCGTCACATTGGCCCCGGAAGTGATGGCGGCAGCATGGTTATGATGGAAATAGCAGTTTTGAATCGTGGGATTGCAGTTCGTGAAGTTGATGGCAGCAGAGGTGAAATCCCGGAACTCGCAGCTGTCGAACGTCATATTCGTTTGGATGATCATCACACGATTGCCATGTTCAAAGCAGATATGGGAGATTGTGGTGGCCATGGCGCTGTCGATGCGCAATCCAAAACCGTTGACTCCCGTGGAATCGCCGCTCATCAGCAACATACCTGTCCTTTCTGCCGTAACGATTGATCCGTAAATAGCTATTGTCACATCATTGTCCACCCGCACTTGGGTGACAGTGGTATCCAACATCAACACATCTCCTCTGGAAATGGTGATGTTTTGATGGATTTGGAACATTCCATTCTGCAAATTTGTCACTGACACGGAATCAGCGGCGGCTATGGACGCCAGCGTGTATTGGCCACCTTGTCCTGGACTGACCCACTGGGCAAAGCCTGTGAGCATTGGTAATAAGAACAGCGAGAGGAGTAAGTATTTTTTCATAATAAAACAGTTTAATGATATTTCTCAAACCGGTCTGCAAAGATAGTCATAAAAAAAACGGCAATTCAAAGAATCGCCGTTTTTTATGACTATGGTATGTTGTTATTTTGCCAGGAAAGGATAGCCGTAATCCGTGGCGGGAACATACGTTTCCTTGATGCAGCGGGAGCTGATCCAGCGGACAAGGTTGAGCATACTGCCGGCCTTGTCGTTGGTGCCGGATGCGCGTGCGCCGCCGAACGGCTGACAACCCACCACAGCGCCCGTCGGCTTGTCGTTGATGTAGAAGTTGCCGGCGCAGTGGCGCAGGATGTTTTCAGCTTGGATGATAGCGTAGCGGTCGCGGGCGATGATGGAGCCGGTAAGCGCGTACGGGGAGGTCTCATCGCACACATGCAACATCTCCTCATATTTTTCATCCTCATAGACATAAACCGTGATGACAGGTCCGAAGATCTCTTCGCGGATGGACTCGTAATCCGGAGTCTTGGCCACGATGATGGTGGGCTCCACGAAGTAGCCTACAGACTTGTCGTAGTGGCCACCGAGAGCGATTTCGGCATCGGCGGAAGCCTTGGCGCGGTCGATATAGCCGGCGATGTTGTCGAAGGATTTCTCATCGATGACGGCATTGACGAAGTTGGAGAAGTCGCGAACGTCACCCATCTTCACGGTCTTCATCATCTCTTTGATGTTATCCAACGTTTCTCCCCACAGGGATTTGGGAATATAAGCGCGGGAAGCGGCGGAGCACTTCTGGCCCTGATATTCGAAGGCACCACGCAGGATGGCGACGGCCAGCTCGCGTGCCGGAGCGGTCTTGTGGGCGAAGATGAAATCCTTGCCGCCCGTCTCGCCGACAATCTTGGGATAGGTGTTATAGATGTCGATGTTTTCACCGATGAGCTTCCAGAAGCTCTTGAACGTGGAGGTGCTGCCCGTGAAGTGGATGCCGGCCAAGTGCGGTGACTTGAAGGCCACGTCGCTGATGACAGAGCCGCTGCCCGGCAGGAAGTTGATGACGCCATCGGGAAGACCTGCTTCCTGTAACAGTTTCATCAGATAGTAGTTGGAGAGGATGGCCGTGGTGGACGGCTTCCAGATGGTGACGTTACCCATCAAAGCGGGAGCCACGTTGAGGTTCAGTGCGATGGAGGTGAAGTTGAACGGCGTGATAGCATACACAAAGCCTTCCATGCCACGGTATTCGTTGCGGTTCAGTGTGGCGTGGTCGGAGATGGGCTGCTGTCCGTACAGCTGGGAGGCGAAATAGGTGTTGAAACGAAGGAAGTCGATAGCCTCGCACGGGCAGTCGATTTCAGCCTGCATCGGGCTCTTGCCCTGGCCTAACATACAGGAAGCGTTCAGGATGTAGCGGTATTTCGTGGCGAGGAGTTCGCCGGCCTTCATCATGATGGAAGCGCGCTGGATCCACGGCATCTCTTCCCAGTCTTTCTTGGCTGCCATGGCGGCGTCAATGGCCATCTGGACCTCTTTCTTGCCCACTTTGTGGTATTTGGCCAACACATGGTTGTGCTCGGTGGGCATCACCACCTGACCCATGTCGCCAGTCTTCACTTCCTTGCCTCCGATGATGGGGCAGATTTCGATAACTTGGTTATATTGTTTGTCCAATTCAGCCTGCAGAAGCGCTCTTTCCGGCGTTCCGGGAGCATACGAAAATACAGGTTCGTTTTTCGGTTCTCTAAAGACGTAATTCGCGTTGTTCATAGAAATTTTTGAAATTAAAATTATTAATGTTGTTTTGCTTTTTTGAAAAGCGCGGCAAATATACAAAAAAGTAGTGTAAGATATGCTTTTTTCTTATGAAATTATAATCTTGTCCGATGGCGGAATCTGCATATTATTTTGTATTTTTGCCGCCTGAAAATATTGAGAAATGAGAAGATATTGCATGATAATTGCTATGTTTTTCGGTGCTGGGCTCTTTTCCGGCTGCATGCACGAATGTTCCTGCATCACTTCCAACGATATTACCTTGGCTGGGCAGCATCGTTACTATTCCGACACCCTGATGATAGATTCCCGTTCGGACTGTTCCCTGATGAACGAAGACACTACCTATTACATCACCCAACACGATTCTGTCGGAACGGTAGGCGGTTGGGCGCACCGGGTGACGGTTTGCGAGTAAAAGAATAATATAATTTTATATCAGTTTCATTTTCCTATATTGAATTCTCTACCGTCATGGTGCGTTGTTACCTATAATAAGGTAACACCTTACAGTTTTGAGGGATCAATGGGGAAAATCATGTCGCTGTGCTCGGCGTTGTGCAGCAGGCATTGGTCGCAGATGGTGAGTTCGCCGTTGAGACGGCGTTGCACCATGTCGCTCAGCCGGTCACGGAGAGCTTGAATCTCCACAAACTGCACCACTTCGTTGGCGAAGGCGAACATCAGGAGTTTGCGGGCGGTGCGCAGGGCGATGCCGCGCGAACGCAGGTAGAAGAGCGCCTCGTCGTCCAACTGCCCTACTGTGGCCCCATGGCTGCACTGCACATCGTCGGCGTAGATTTCCAGGAAGGGCTTGGTGTTGATCTTGGCCTTGTCGGTCAACAGGATGTTACGGTTGGTCTGCAAGGCGACGGTCCGTTGCGCATCGGGCTTCACCACCACATGGCCGAGGAATCCGGCTTGCGCCTCATCGTCCATAATGCCTTTGTATAACTGGCGGCTTTTGCAGTCGGGCGCGTGATGCTCCACCCGGATGCGATTGTCGCAATGCTGGTTTTTGTCCACGAGATAAAGCCCGTACAGATTGGCCTCGGCGAAAGGCTCGTTGAGGTTGATGTGGATGTTGTTGCAAACATAGCCCGCATTGAAGGTGATGGCGTTGCTGTGAAACAGCGAATAAGCCTGCTGGTTGACATACAAATGATGAAACAACAACGACTCCGCCTCTTTGTTTTCCGTTTTATAGTAATGAAACTGCGCATGTTCCGCCAACTGGATTTCCGTCACCACATTGATGAAGGTCTTGCCATAACGGGTAGAATCATCGCATTGGATAACAGACACTTCTGAATTTTGTCCCACGCGGATGAGGTTGCGGTTCTGCACCAGCAAATCTTCCCGCGAGTTGACTAACGAGACAATCTGGAAAGGCTTCTCCACTTTCACATTGTCGGGAATGAACAGAAAAACACCATCGGTGAATTGGTTTGCATTGCTGCCAATCAGAGGGTCGGTTTCATCCTCCTGCGGATTCAGAAAAGGTTTTACCAGTTCGGGATACTGCTGCAACGCGGCTTTCAGACTGCCTACAATCACACCGTTTTGATAGGTGGTCAGGGATTCACCCTCATGCACGTACCAGCCGTTCAGCATGGGAAGCATTTCGGAACCCATGTTGCTAACCTGGCATTTAAAATACTCTTCTACAGGACGATATGGATCCGGGGTGGTCTGGATGTGATACCGCTGCATTTGCTGGCTATAGTCGGTAAAGGATTTCATCTAACTGAGTTTTCCTTGTTCGTATTCTTCTTTAATCCAATCGTAACCCCGTTTTTCAAGTTCCAGGGCCAATTCTTTGGGGCCGGATTTCACGATTCTGCCGTCAAACAAGACATGCACCACATCGGGTACGATATAGTCGAGCAGACGTTGGTAATGTGTGATGACGATAGTGGCGTTTTCTTTGGTTTTCAGCTGGTTGACACCATTGGCCACGATGCGCAAGGCGTCAATGTCAAGGCCGGAGTCGGTCTCATCCAGGATGGCGAGTTTCGGTTCAAGCATAGCCATCTGGAAAATCTCGTTGCGTTTCTTCTCGCCGCCGGAGAATCCCTCGTTGACGGAACGGGTGCTGAGTTTGTCGGTGAGTTCCACCACCTTCTGCTTCTCATTCATCAATCGCAGGAATTGGGCGCCGTTGAGAGGGTCGAGACCGCGGTACTGGCGGATTTCGTTCAGCGCAGTGCGCATGAAGTTGGCGATGCTCACGCCGGAAATCTCCACGGGATACTGGAATCCGATGAAAATGCCCTCGCGGGCACGGTCCTCAATGGAGAGTTCCAGCAGGTTCTTCCCATTATAGAAGATGCTTCCCTCCGTGACATCGTAACCTTCCTTGCCCGCGACCACGGATGCCAATGTGCTTTTTCCTGTGCCGTTAGGACCCATAATGGCATGAACCTCACCGGCATTGACGGTCAGGTTCACCCCTTTTAATATTTCTCTTCCTTTGATGGAAACATGTAAATTTTCAATTTTTAACATAACGTATGATATTGGGGTGCAAAAATACGAAATTATCGGGTTGGCAGATCATTTTCGGCGGTCCAGTTCTGACTGGATCTTGGCAGCCAGTTCAAAATCCTCGCTTTCCACCGCGCCCTGGAGCAGGTTTTCCAATTCGGAAACACTCATTTCTGAGAGTTGTTGGTTGATGTATGAGTCAGGGTGTGCGGGATTATGTTCGGCGGAGGCGTCGGGTGAAATCTGTTCTAAAACATCCATCAACTCGGAGTACTCACGCTCCTCAATTGGTTCTTCCACTTGGCAGTTGTCCTCGAAAATATCTTTTTTCATGAAAATGGGCGCATGACTTTTCAAGGCAATCGCCACCGCATCCGACGGACGTGCATCGATATGGAAGGTCTCGTTCCGGGACCCCAACATCAGCATGTCGGCATAATAGACACCGTTTTCGTAATGAATGATGTTCACCTCCACCAGCGAACAACTGTACTGGTCGGCCAGCGTGATGAAGAGCTCGTGCGTGAGCGGACGGCGCGTGGGCGACTGGTTCATTTCCACCAGAATGGCCCGCGCCTCGCTTATACCAATGATGACCGGCACGTAGCGGTTGCCATCCTTTTCCTTCAGTATCAGGGAAAAAGCCTCCGCCGGCAGGGTCGCCGAGTGAATGTCCGCCACCATGAGTTCTATTCGTTCCATAAAGCGGATGTTTTACGATTGGAAATAGGCCACGGCGTTGCGGAAGATATCCTGCTCCTTATTGCCGCTGATGTTCTTATACAACTGGTCGCCCTTGCGTTCGCTGTGACCCATCTTGCCGAGTATCAATCCATTATCGGATACGATGCCTTCAATGGCATAGAACGATCCGTTGGGGTTGTCGCAGGGACACATGCTGGCCTTGTCCTCTTCGTCACAATATTGGAACGCCACCTGGCCGTTTTCGAACAGGGTACGGGCCATCTCCTCGCTCACCACGAACTTGCCCTCCCCGTGACTGACGGCGATGAGGTGTACATCACCCTCGCGGAAAGAGGTGAGCCATGGCGAAGCCACGGACGATATGCGCGTGCGCACCAGCTTGGAAATGTGACGGTTGATGTTGTTGCGGTACAAGGTTGGGGATTCCGGTGTGACCGCACCAATCTTGCCAAAGGGCAGCAGACCGGATTTTATCAACGCCTGGAAACCGTTGCAGATACCCAAAATCAGTCCCTTGCGGGCCAGCAGATTCTCCACGGCGGCTTTCACTTTAACGTTATTTAACACGTTGGCGATGAACTTGCCGCTGCCGTCTGGCTCGTCGCCCAAGCTGAATCCACCACTCAACGCCAGAATCTGGGATTCGCGGATGGCCTCCGACAGCTCGTCCAACGACTGGTTGATTTCCGTTTCATTAAGATTGCGGAACACAAAAATGCGTGTTTCTGCACCGGCGTCTTCGAAGGCTTTGGCCGTGTCGTAATCGCAGTTGGTACCCGGGAACACTGGCAAGATGACTTTGGGTTTATCAATTTTGCCTGGGAATTTATCCACCGGCTGCACCTTGCTGTTGACGGCAAACTCTGCGCCCACGGATGAGGTTTCATTATCCGCCGTTTCCGGATAGAGGCCGCTGTAAACGCCTCTCCATGCAGCCAAACAGGTCTCTTTGTCCAACATTTCGCCATTGATGACAAACGCATCGGACACGCGGCCCAACTCCACGACAAACTCGCCCTTCAACGGAACCTCCGACTCCATGACGAAACTGCCGTACCCGTAATCGAACAGGTTGAGGTCGGTGCGGATGTCGAAGCCCAGGTCATTGCCGAAGCTCATTTTGGCCAACGCCTCCGCAATGCCGCCATATTGCAGCGTGAAAGCCGACACGATATGGTGTTCGTGGATATGCTGGTGTACAAATTCAAAGATGCGTTTTGTCTTTTCAATATCCGGAAGGCTGTTTTCTATTTTATTTGAAATCAAATAGATATAATTACCTTTCTTTTTAAATTCAGGGGAGATGATGTTACGGTCGTCTTCGGTGGTGATGGCAAATGAGACGAATGTGGGAGGTACGTCCATATTCTTGAAGGTGCCGCTCATGGAATCCTTGCCGCCGAGGGAAGCAAGGCGGAACTGCCGCAGCATCCAAACACTGCCTAACATGGCAGCGCAGGGTTTTCCCCAGCGGGTGGGCTCATGTCCCATCTTCTCGAAATACTCTTGGAAGGTGAAGCGTATCTTCCGATAGTCACCACCCACCGCGGTGATTTTGGACATGGATTCCAAGATGGCGAACACGGCGGCGTGGAATGGAGAGCGCATGGCAATATAGGGATTGTAACCGAAGGCCATGACGGAGGCTGTGTGGGTGTGGCCGTGCAGCACCGGCAGCTTCTGGACGGATGCCTGAGCTTCCGTCAGCTGGCGTTTGCCACCGAAGGGCATCAGCACCGTGGAGGCTCCAATAGTGGAGTCGAACATCTCAATCAAACCCTTTTGTGAAGCCACATTGGGGTTGGTGAGGCAGCTGGTCATCTTGTCTTGCCATGTGCTGCCCGTCACGGGCTGGGGCTCCAGCACATTGTCGGGGATGGCGTTGATGACCGCTTTCATCCGCTGACGCACTCCGTTGGTGTTGATGAAGTCGCGGCTGAGGTTGACGATGGTCTTGCCGCGCCAGGTCATGGTCAGGCGGTTGTCATCGGTGACATGAGCGATGATGTTGGCCTCGATGTTCTCCTGACGGCAGTATTCGAAGAAGGTATCCACATCTTTGGCATCCACCACCACGCTCATACGCTCCTGCGATTCGCTGATGGCCACTTCCGTGCCGTTGAGGCCTTTGTATTTGGTTCTGACGGAATCCAGATCGATAGTCAGTCCGTCGGCCAACTCGCCGATGGCCACACTCACTCCGCCGGCTCCGAAGTCGTTGGACTTCTTGATCAGGCGGGTTACTTCCCGGCGGCGGAACAGATGTTGTATTTTGCGTTCCTCGGGGGCGTTACCTTTCTGCACTTCAGCAGCACAAGTGTCGAGCGATTTCTCATTGTGTTCCTTGGAAGAGCCTGTGGCTCCTCCGATGCCGTCGCGACCGGTACGTCCGCCGAACATGATGACGACATCGCCCGGTTGCGGGTGCTCACGATGTACATGATCTACGGGAGCGGCCCCAACCACGGCGCCGATTTCCAGACGTTTGGCCTGGTAGTTCTTGTGATAGACTTCGCGTACATGCGTGGTGGCCAGGCCAATCTGGTTGCCGTAGGATGAGTATCCGGCAGCGGCACCCTTGGAGATGACCGACTGCGGAAGTTTTCCTTCGAGGGTATCCGAAATGGGCGCGTTGATGTCGCCGGCACCCGTTACGCGGAGGGCCTGATAGACGTAGCTGCGTCCGCTGAGCGGGTCGCGGATGGCCCCGCCCACGCAGGTGGCGGCCCCGCCAAAGGGTTCAATCTCTGTGGGATGGTTGTGTGTCTCGTTCTTGAACATCAGCAACCACTTCTCCCAGCGTCCGTCCACGTCCACATCTATATATATGCTGCACGCATTGTTCTCCTCTGACACTTCCATGTCGGGCAGGTTGCGGTTTGCACGCTCGTATTTGCCGTTGATGCTGGCCATGTCCATCAGCGTCTGCGGCTTCACACGGTCACCATATACAGACCGCCGCATTGCCACATATTGGTTGTAAGCCTCCTGCAACTGATATTGCAACGTGCTGGGTGTAAACACTATATCCGTCAACTCCGTTTCAAAGGTGGTGTGGCGGCAGTGGTCGCTCCAATAAGTATCCAAAAGCTTGACTTCCGTATCCGTAGGCTCCCGATGCTCTTCATTGCGGAAATATTCTTGTATGAATTTCAGATCCTCCAATGACATAGCCAACCCCATCTTTCCACGAAAATCTTCCAATTGTTCTTCTGTCCAGGATGTGAATCCTTGATAAACAGGCACATCCTGCACGTCAGGATTCTCCGTAAGTTCGAGGAGCGACATGTCCTTCTCACGGGCCTCCACCTCGTTGATACAGTATTTCTTAATCTGCGCAAATTGCTCCGGGGTCAGGTCGGCATCCAGAATGAAAAGGTTGGCACTCTTGATGACCGCTTCAGTCTTGGGATCCAGCAGCGACAGGCACTGCATGGCACTGTCGGCACGCTGGTCGAACTGGCCGGGCAGGAACTCCACGGCGAAATGCAGTTTCCCCGCCAAATCCACCTCCTCATAGATATTGTCGGTCACCGGTTCGGAAAAAACGGTCGTCTTGGCTTTCTCCAAAAGTGCCTCATCAATATGGAAGATGTCATAGACCTTCAGATGTCTGAGGTTGGATATGTTGGTGTTAAAATTGTGGTTAAGAGTGTCTTTCAGACTGGCGGCCTCTACGTTGAAGCCCTCTTTTTTTTCTACGAAAATACGAATGTCGCGCATAAGGACGTTTTTTTTATATGCTGGCAAAAATACGAAATAATCTCCAAATTCATCAAACCAAACATCCACCCTATTCGGATTTCCGCGAAAAATGTTATTTTTGCCCGCTAAATTTTTAAGAAGATGTTACAGATACAACTTTTAAGAGAAAATCCCCAAGAAGTTATTGAACGACTGAAAATCAAGAATTTCGATGCCACAGAATTGGTCAATGAGATTCGTCAGTTGGATATAGATAATCGCGCCATCAAGAAGAGTTTGGACGATAACCTGATGGAACAGAACCAAGGTGCCAAAAAGATCGGCCAGTTGTTCAAAGAAGGCAAACGGGAAGATGCTGAAGCGTTGAAGGCCCGGATGGCGGAATTGAAGGAGGCGGAAAAGGCAGGCCGTGCCAAGCTGCAGGAGCAGGAAGCATTATTGCAGACCAAGATGGTGTTGCTGCCCAACCTGCCCAACCAGGCTGTGGCGCCTGGCAAGGGAGCAGAGGACAATGAGATCGTCTATACCGAAGGCGATGCCTCCAACTTCGATTACGAGGCCATGCCGCATTGGGAGCTGGTGAAGAAATACGATATCATCGACTTCGAACTCGGTACCAAAATCACCGGCGCCGGTTTTCCGGTTTACAAGGGCAAAGGCGCCCGGATGCAGCGCGCCCTCATCGATTTCTTCTTGGATAGTGCTATCGAAGCCGGATTCACGGAGATCCAACCGCCGTACATGGTGAACGAAGATTCCGCCTACGGCACGGGCCAGTTGCCCGACAAGGAGGGCCAGATGTATCACTGCCAAGTGGATAACTTCTACCTTATTCCCACCGCCGAGGTGCCCGTGACGAACATTTACCGCGATGTCATCCTCAAAGAGAGTGACTTCCCGCTCAAGAACTGCGCCTATTCCGCTTGTTTCCGTCGCGAGGCCGGCTCCTACGGCAAGGACGTGCGCGGCCTCAACCGTCTGCACCAATTCGACAAGATTGAAATCGTGGTCATCGAACATCCTGACCGTTCTTACGAGACGCTGGAGAAAATGACCAACTACGCTAAAGGACTGCTCACCAAGCTGGGTCTGCCTTTCCGTGTGCTGCGTCTGTGCGGCGGCGACATCAGCTTCACCTCCGCCCTCACCTATGACCTTGAGGTCTATTCCAAAGCTCAACAGAAATGGCTGGAAGTCAGCTCCGTATCCAACTTCGAGTCCTATCAGGCCAACCGCTTGAAACTGAGATTCAAGGATGCCACCGGCAAGATGCGCCTGGCTCACACCCTGAACGGCAGTGCCTTGGCCCTGCCTCGCGTACTGGCCGCCATTCTCGAAAACTATCAGACCGACAAGGGCATCATCGTGCCGGAAGTTCTTCGTCCTTACACTCGTTTTGACATCATTGATTAATATCATCTATGAAGAAAATTCTCTTTGTCCTGCTGCTGATTCTCTCCTGCGGCGCTTTGTTTGCCCAACAAAGCGAAGAGGAGAAGTTGGCGTTACAATATTATAAAGACAAAGAATTTGACAAGGCTGTGGAGCTTTTTGAGAAAATACAGTCCAAAAAGCCCAATTCCTACGTTTATTATTACTACTACGCCTCTTTAATGGAGTTGCAGCGGTATGATGATTTGGAGAAACTGTGTAAAAAACAGGTGCGCAACTTTCCGAATGTACAGCGTTACAAGGTGGACCTCGGCTATGCATACGAGCGTGCCGGTGAAAACCAGAAAGCCGAAAAACAGTACCAGGAACTGCTGCGCAACCTCCAAGCCAAGGAGTTTTCCGTTCAGGAATTGTACAGCGCCTTCTACTCCCGTATGAAATACGACTATGCCATCGAGAGTATTTTAAAAGGCCGTAAGTTGCTGAATAACGACAAGTTCTTAGCCAAGGAAATCATCGCTTTGTATCAGCATTTGAACCAGACGGAAAAGGTCATTGACGAAGCCTTGAATCTGGTGAAAGAAGATGACGATAAGTATTTGGAGCAGGCGCAGACCGCCATCCAGAACCTGTTGCAGGACGACGAAGACCAACTCAAGTACAACACCGTCAAGACCACACTTCAGAAGTACTCGCAGAAATATCCGTCCAACATCTCCTATCTGAATCTTCTTCTTTGGATCAACCAGCTGCACAAGGATTTTCCAGAGGCGTTGGAGTTGGCCAAATCCATTGACAAGCGGACCAAGAAAGAGGGTCTCAAGACGTATCCGTTAGCCCTTGTGGCGGCGGAAAACAAGGACTATGAAACAGCCATTGAAGCCTTGAACTATGTGATTTCCAAAGGCGAGGATGCTCTGAACTACGTTTTGGCCAAAATGAAAATCTTAGATGTGCGCTATCAGCAACTCACCTCCACATCACCCGTCAAGATGGTGGATGCCATGAATCTGGAGCGTGATTTCCAAAAAGCCTTGGAAGAAAACGGTATCCATTCCGGCACTATGGATTGGATCCGCAAATACGCCCATCTACTGGCTTTTTATGTGAACAAACCCCAGGCGGCCATCGACCTGCTCACCCACGCCACCTCCAATACCAAGGACAACAAAGAAAAGAGCCAATACAAAATCGACATGGCTGACATTCAGCTGTATATGGGTGATATCTGGGAGGCTTCGCTGAACTACTCGCAAGTGGATAAGGCACTGCCGAACGATGCTTTGGGCAGTGAGGCCAAATTCAAAAACGCCAAACTCTCCTTCTACATCGGAGAGTTCGATTGGGCAAAAAGCCAGCTCGATGTGCTGGCCGCCGCCACCACCAAGCTTATCTCCAACGATGCCATCTACTTCTCCCTACTGATTGCCGATAATCAGGAGGAAGAGGAAGAAGAAGGAGAGGATGAAGACACCACGCAGATGCTGTTCGGACAGGAAACCAAAAACCTGCCCCTGAAAAAATATGCCGAAGCCGATTTCCTCATTTTCCAAAACAAAGACGACAAGGCCTTGGAGGTACTGGACACGGTCATTGCCATGTCGCCGTTCGGCACATTGGTGGATGATGCGCTGTATCAGAAGGCGCTCATTTTCATCAAGCAGAAAAACTATTTGGGTGCGGAATCCCTGCTGAAGAAAATCGAGGAGAACCACGGCACCGAGCTGTTGGCCGACGATGCTGTCTATCAATTAGCGGAGTTGTACGAATATTATCTGAAGGACATTCCAAAGGCCATGGAGTATTATCAGAAAATCATCCGCGATTTCAGCAGCAGCTTGTATGTAGTGGAAGCCCGCAAGCACTATCGGGCCCTGCGAGGTGACAATATTCGTTAAAACCGGATTAGGATGGATGTTCGGGCAAAAAAGAGGTTAGGCCAGCATTTCCTGAAAAACGAGGACATTGCGCAACGCATCGCGGAGGCGGTGCGCACGCCTGACGCACACGTGCTGGAAATCGGACCTGGCATGGGCGTGCTCACCCAATTCCTGCTCCATCGGGATTTCGCCGGTTTTTCCGTCATCGAATTGGACGAGGAATCGGTGGCCTACTTGCAAAGCCATTTTCCACAATTGGGCGACCACCTCATTGCCGGCGACTTCCTTCGCTTCGATCTCGGCACCTATTTTCCGGACAAATTTGTCATTGTCGGCAATTTTCCCTACAACATATCCTCCCAAATCCTTTTTCGGATGTTAGATTACAAAGACCGTGCTGTGGAATTGGTGGGCATGTTCCAGAAGGAGGTGGCCGAGCGCATCACGGCAACGGCTGGAAAAAAACAGTATGGTATTGTAAGCGTTTTGATACAAGCGTTTTACGATACTGAATATCTGTTTACGGTGGATGAAAACGAATTTCTACCACCACCAAAAGTGAAATCGGCGGTGGTTCGCGTAACCCGTAATTTTGACAAGAAGCTGAATTGTGACGAAGAGAAATTCAAGGTAGTGGTGAAGACGGCCTTCAACTACCGACGGAAAACATTGCGTAACGCCTTGCAATCGCTTGCTTTCGCCCCTGACGTGGTAGCGACCAACCCTCTTTTCACCCGCCGCGCCGAACAGCTGACCATAGCTGATTTTGAACTGTTGGCCAATTTGTTAGGCTAATTTTCCATCATTTCTTTTTCATAGCACAATTGTGCGAACAACCGTACACCGACGGGGACAAGCTCGTCTGGAAAATCGAAGTGTGGATGGTGCAGCGATGGCTGGTCTATTCCTGAGCCCAATCCAAACAAGGCCCCGTCATGATGTTGCGTCAGCAGGCCGAAATCCTCGCCCCAGGAGAAAGGAATCTCCTTTTCCTTATAGGGCAACCCGCATTCCGAAGCGGCGCGGCGGATAACCTGCACGGCATCGGGGTGGTTGTTGGAGGCGGCGAAATACTCCTTCCAGGCAATCTCATGGCCCAGTCCCGCCGCGCCGCAAACCTCAGCCACCTGTCTTTCCACTTCGGTCTTTGTCTGTTGAAGCAGTGCATCATCCTTGGAGCGTAGCGTGAAGCGCAACACCCCATGGCCGGCGGCCACTCCATACGCATGCTCGCCAATGCGGAACTCCACCAGCGTCACCAAGCGGAAATCATCACGAAACATATCGTATTGGTTTAAAGCCAACAAGCTGTCTGTGATTGTCTTGGCAGCAGGGTAGGGACATAATGCTTTTTGCGGTTCGGCGGCATGTGCTGTGTGCCCATGCAGGTGGATGTCGCAGCTGATGACCGAGCAGGTGAAGCTACCCTCCCGGCAAATCACAGTGCCCAACTCCTCGCCGGGGATGTTGTGCAGGGCAAAAACCCTGTCCGGTTTGTATTCTTCCAATATGTTGGTCTCTATCAGCTGACGTGCGCCTTCGCCTGTCTCCTCCGCCGCTTGGAAAAAAAGCAGCACTCTGCCTTTGGCGGGTGGGTTGGCGGCCAACATCTCCGCCAATCCCAACAAGATAGCTGTATGGCCGTCGTGTCCGCACTTATGTGCCACCCCTGGCGTAGCTGAAGCGTACGGCACGTCCAAGGTCTCATCTACACGCACGGCATCAAAGTCGCCACGGAGCAGTAGCGTGCGTCCCGCACAGCCACTGTCGTACACCGCCAGAATGTGATTGTTATCTGGAAAGGTAATCAGCTTTGTAGGATGCCATTGAGACAATTTGTCCACGATAAATTGATGTGTGCGATGCTCCTGGCCGGACGGTTCCGCCAGCTGATGTAATGTATGTCGTAGCGCACGATAATCGGTTTTAGGAAAGGTTTCCATCATGATTTAATGTTTTTCGGACGCCCTTGGTCGTTTCTGAGTGAGACGTGCTGTGGCACGAATTTCTAATTGAGACGCGATTCCTCGTATCTCAACAGGACCTTTTTAATTTATTTTATACCCTAACATCAATTGGAAATTCAGATTGCGTTGCACGTATTTGTGCTGGGTGAAATTCGGATTCATGATGTTCAGCAGACCGAAATCAGCATGTACTCCGATGTAGAACTGTGAAATCTGATAGCCTAACTCCATACCCACGCCGAAATCCAGCCGTTGGAGAATCTTATCCTGGGCTAATGCATAATGCTGGAAGGTATTGTCGTTGGCTTCGCAATAGTAGATTTCCTTTTTGCCTGGCTTGTAAAGTTCGAGTTCCCCTTCCAAAATGTTCGAGAAGACTTTATCCTCGGTTGTCAGCACTTCCGATCCGTTATAGGCGAGCTTGCCGGCCATCGCCACATCCACGAAGAGGCCTGCCCCGGCCACAAAATGGTTCTTTTCTTCGGAGGAGTGGAAAAAAATCATCAAGGGGACCTTCAAATGGTGGGTGGTGTATAGATTGTTGGAGGCGATGGAGTGACGGATTCCCATGGTGTCGGAATATTGGGCGTTCTGGGTTTGCGCCAGCCGCTGCCACGAATAGAGTACGCCGGTTTGCAGATACAGTTTTTCCCTCAGCCGGACATCCACCACCAGTCCGGCGGTGGCTCCGATTTTGAGTTTCTGGTTCGATGAATAGCCGAACGCGCTTTCATTCTGGATTGTGCTGCTGGGAATCATCAGTGTGGAGCCGTTAAGGCCGGCGCGCACTGCGAGTTGAACTTTCGGGTTCTCGTTCTGCGCCCGCCCGCAAACCTGCACTAACAGGATAATAGACAAGAGGATGGATATTTTTTTCATAATGGATATTTTTTCTTGAAAAAACGATTGTTAAATATCTTTCACTGCCATCAGAAGACAGCCGTACAGTCCGGCGGTTTCTGTGCGGAGGCGGCGGTTGCCCAGTTTCACCTCCGTATAACCATGCTGGCGGGCCGTTTCTATTTCCGCCGCACTGAAGTCGCCTTCCGGCCCGATAAGCAGGATCACATCTTCGTGCGAGAAAATCTCCCGCGCCAGCTGACGGGTGTTGTCGTCGTCACACCAGGCGATGTACTTGTCGGCGGACATTGGGGCGTGCAACTCTAAAAAGTCGTCAAAGCGGGTCAGTGTCATCGGCGGCAGCCACGTGGTCTGGCACTGCTTGAGGGCCGACACTGCGATGCGCCGCATCCGGTCCATGTTGACGCGCGGTCGTTCCGAATTTTCGCAAAGGATGAAATGGATGGATTCTATCCCAAGCTCCACGCATTTCTCCACCAACCATTCTATACGATCGATGTTCTTGGTAGGTGCGATGGCCAGATGCAGCCGATGGTGGGAGTTCTCCTTCACCTTGCGCACGTTGTGCAGCTCTACCTGACAGGCCTTCGGATTGTCGGTCAGGATGGTGGCGTGTGCCTCGTTGCCCAGTCCGTCGGTCAGCAGCACTTCGTCGCCCGCGCGGTGCCGCAGCGCCCGCACACAATGCTCCGATTCCTCTTGGCTGAGTGTCACCACGGGTTGTGTCAGATCGGGATGGTAAAAATATTGGTTGAATATCATATTATGCGTCTTTTTCACTCAGTTCTAACCACCGGTTGGACTTGTCCTCCAAAACGGTTTTGATTTCCGCATAGCGACAGCCCCACTCGGCGAACTCATCCGCCGTGCCCTGCCCCGCACTCATCTTGCCCTCAATATCGCTTTTCTCCCGTTCCAATTCTTCAATTTCCACCTCCAATGACTCCAGTTCCCGTTTCTCCTTATAAGTCAGCTTGTTTTTGGGCGTTTCGCGTACCGCCTTTTCCTCCATGGGTCGGTTGGCCTTTTCGATACGCTTTTGAATGCGCATCTCCTTGTCTTTCATCTGACGGTATTCGGTGTAGTTGCCGTAATAGTCTTTGATTTTGCCATCCCCCTCAAACACAAAGATATGATCCACCAATTTATTCATCAGCCAGCGGTCGTGGGAGACAATGATCATGCATCCCCCGAAATTTGTCAGAAAGTCCTCTAAAAGATTCAGCGTGTCTATGTCGAAGTCGTTGGTGGGCTCATCCAGAATGAGGAAATTGGGATTTTTGAGTAGCGTTATGAGCAGGTGGAGTTTTCGTTTCTCACCGCCACTAAGGTCTTGATAATAGGTGTATTGCTGACTAAACGGGAATCCAAAATGGTTCAGGAACTGGGCGGCGCTGATGTAATTGCCGTTGTCCATGCGGATCACTTCGGCGTGTTCTTTCACCAGCTCCAGCACGATCTTGTTGCCGGCATATTCCATGCCGTTTTGGGAAAAATATCCGAATTGGATGGTCAATCCGGGGGTGATTTTGCCGCCGTCAGGTTTCACTTCTCCCATAATCATCTTTAAGAAAGTGCTTTTTCCGGTGCCGTTCTTGCCCACGATGCCGCATTTTTCCCCTTTTTTGAAAATATAGGAAAAATCCCGGATGATGGTCTGGTTGGGATAGGAGAAATCCAGATGGCTGATTTCCAATATCTTGTGACCAATACGTTCAGATTGCACCTTAAAGGCTTCGGGGGCGGATTCCACTTTGCGGTCCATCTGTTCCTGCAGTTGCTCGAATTGGTTGATGCGGGCGCGGGCCTTGGTTGTGCGGGCTTGCGGGGAGGTGTGCACCCATTCCAGTTCACGGCGGTACAGGTTGCGCAGACGGTCGTGTTCCGCCGCTTCGTTGGCCAGACGTTCTGCTTTTTTCTCCACAAAATAGTCGTATTTGCCCCTGTAGTGATACAAATTGCCGTTGCTCAGTTCGTAGATGTCGCTGCATACCTTGTCGAGAAAAGCGCGGTCGTGCGTCACCATCAGCAAGGTGATATTGGCGGAAGAGAGATAGTTTTCCAGCCATTCGATCATTTCCACATCCAAATGGTTGGTGGGTTCGTCGAGGATGAGCAGGTCGGTGTCGGCGATGAGGGTTTTAGCCAGCGCGGCCTTCTTGCGTTGTCCACCTGACAACTCATTGATATTCTTGAAAATATCTTGAATTCCGAATTTGGAAAGAATCTCTTTCACTTTGGATTCATAATCCCAGGCGTTGAGGCGGTCCATCTCAAGGATGGCGTCGTCCATGCGTTTCTGGGGCACAAGGTCATGTCGGTTCTTTTCCATCAGGGACATGCAGGTCTCGTACTCCTTCACGGCGCGTACTACGGGCGTCTCCTCGTCGAACAGGGCGTTCAGCACGGAATCCTTATCGTTGAAACCGTCCATTTGGGGCAGATAGGAGACCACGATGTCGTTGCGGATTACCACCTGGCCTTCATCGGGGACATCGCGACCGGCAATAATGTTGAGGAGCGTGCTCTTGCCTGTACCATTGCGGGCAATGAGTGCGCTCTTCTGGCCTTTCTCCAAGCCGAAGGTTATGTTTTGAAACAGTTTTTTCTCTCCTACCGACTTGGATAGATTATTGACGGTGAGATAGTTCATGTTGGCTTTTGGCAATTGGCCATTGGCTGTTGGCTAACAGTTTTAGCTAATGACAAATGGCTAACGGCTATTTTACCGCTATGGTTTCGATCTCCACCAAAACGCCCTTGGGCAGATCGCGGACGGCAAAGGCGGCGCGGGCCGGCGCATTGACGAGGAAATACTGGGCATAGACTTCGTTCATTGGGGCGAAGTTGGCGATGTCGCTCAGCAGGCAAGTGGTTTTCACCACATCGTCGAAGGAATAGCCGGCCTCCAAGAGGATGGCGGCGATGTTCTTCATCACCTGTTCCGTTTGGGCCTTGATGCCCTCGGGCACGATGCCGGTGGCGGGGTCAACGGGAATCTGACCAGAAATAAACAACATGCCATTGGCCTCGATAGCCTGGCTGTAAGGACCGATGGCGGCGGGAGCCTTGTCGGTATGGATAACCTTTTTCATTTTTATATAATTTTGATAATTAAACAATTGCACTCCAATTGAAACGGGCTTGCAAAAATAACCTTTTTTATCGTTTTTTTCATCGGTCCGTTTGCAAAAAAATATTATTTTTGCACGTAATAAAAAGTATGTTATTATGTCTTTTATTACAGATAGAATTGCTCTTGACGGATTGACGTTTGACGACGTCCTGTTGATTCCCGCCTACTCCGATGTTTTACCCAAAGAAGTCAGCCTCCAGACGCGTTTCACGCGCAACATCATGTTGAATCTGCCGTTCGTTTCTGCCGCCATGGACACGGTGACAGAGGCCAATATGGCCATTGCTATCGCCCGCGAGGGTGGTATCGGCGTGATTCACAAGAACATGTCGATTGCCGATCAGGCGCGGCAGGTGGCATCGGTGAAAAGGGCCGAGAACGGCATGATCAACTCGCCCGTCATCATCACCGCCGACAAGACCGTGGGCGACGCGATGCGCATCATGGCGGAATACCATATCGGTGGCATCCCGGTGGTGGACGGCCAGAACAAACTCATCGGCATCGTCACCAACCGCGACCTCCGTTTCGAGAAAGAGTTGCGTAAGCCCATCGACCAGGTGATGACGAAGGAAAACCTCATCACCACGACGCGCAACACGGGACTGAATGAGGCCAGCGACATCCTGCAGCAATACAAGATCGAGAAACTGCCCGTGGTGGCCGAGGACGGCACGCTTCTGGGTCTCATCACATACAAAGACATCACCAAGGCGAAGGACAAACCGTACGCTTGCAAGGACCAGCTGGGTCGCTTGCGGGTGGCCGCCGGCGTGGGCATCACCGCCGATGCCGTGCAACGTGCCGAGGCTTTGGTGGAGGCTGGCGTGGATGCCTTAGTGCTGGACTGCGCCCACGGACACTCCCGGAATGTCATCAACACCTTATTGGAAATCAAGAAGAACTTCGCAAACGTGGACGTTGTGGTGGGCAACATCGCCACCGGTGAAGCCGCGCAGATGCTGGCCGACAACGGTGCCGACGCCGTGAAAGTGGGCATTGGACCGGGTTCCATCTGCACTACGCGTGTGGTTGCGGGCGTGGGTGTGCCTCAGCTCAGCGCTGTTTATGGCGTGTACAAGGCTCTGCAATCTTACGATATCCCGCTCATCGCCGACGGTGGCATCCGCTATTCCGGCGACATCGTGAAAGCGTTGGCGGCGGGCGGCAGCTCCGTGATGCTGGGCGGTCTGCTGGCCGGCGTGGAGGAATCGCCGGGCACCACCATCCTTTTCAACGGCAGGAAGTTCAAGACGTACAGGGGTATGGGCTCCTTGGAGGCCATGCAGCACGGATCCAAGGATCGTTACATGCAGAGCGATGTGGACGATGCCAAGAAACTTGTGCCCGAAGGCATCGTGGGCCGCGTGCCCTATAAAGGCGACCTTTATGAGGTGATTTACCAGATGGCCGGTGGTCTCCGTTCCGGCATGGGCTACTGCGGTGCCCGCACCATCAGTGACCTGCACCAGGCACGCTTCTGCCGCATCACCAACGCCGGCGTCCAGGAAAGCCATCCGCACGACATCACCATCACCGCCGAAGCCCCCAACTACTCTTCGGAGTCCAAATAATTATGATTCACCTTTCATTAAATATATTGTAGAATTAAAATCTGTCTGATATGAAAAATATTATTGTCGGTATTGACTTTTCCAACAGTGCTATGGTCGCCATGCGTCACGCCGTGGCCATCTGCCTGAAATCACAAGCCAACTTGCATTTGGTATGGGTGAAAACTCCCAGCGTGACCTCCAGTGCAAACGAATATGACGAAAGCAAAACCTACGTGCAGCACATCCAGGAGAAAATGAGCGAATGGGTGAAGCTGTGCCGACAGGAGTCGCCTGAAACCAACATCAACAGCGTTATCCTGGAAGGAAAACCGCATATCGAGATTAACACGTATGCTTCCAATTTGCCGGAATCCATGATTGTGATGGGTGCACACGGCGCATCCGGTTTCGAAGAGGGCTACATCGGCAACAACGCCTACCGTATGATCAACAACTCGGAAGTGCCGGTTCTGATTATGCGTGAGAACATCCAGATTAACCGCGACTTACACAAGATCTTCGTTCCGATAGACATCAGCTTCGAGACGTTGCAGAAGATGCGCCATGCCATCTATCTGGCCAAGGCCTTTGCTGCGCAGATCTATCTGTTCGGTGTGAACTATCCGAACACGGCCGAGGCGCGCCACATCATCAACGTGCAGCTGCGTAACGCCATGGAGATGTGCGACGAGGCCAACGTTCGTTACACCGCCGAAGCGCATAATGTAACCAATAATGATGTCTGCAAAACCATTCTTGAATCGGCCAAAGAATTGGATGCCAACCTTATCACCATTATGCGTGAGGAGGCTGAAACCGACTTCACGGCATCCCGCAACATGCGCCAGATTCTGAGTACCTCCCCGATGCCGCTGCTCATCATCCCTAACAAAAACGCCTTTTCTGTAGGACGTTAGTCATGAAGAAGGATGGCAAACGGCTGCTGCGTGCGGGAAACATGCTGAACCCTTCTCCCGTGGTCATGGTCTCGTGCGGCAGCACCCTTGACGAATATAATATCATCACCATCGCATGGACGGGTACGGTTTGTTCGGACCCGCCCATGTGTTTTATTTCCGTGCGGCCGGAACGACATTCCTATCAACTGATCCGGGAGAGCGGGGAGTTTGTCATCAACTTGGTGAGCCGCGAGTTGGCTCCTGTCGCCGACTGGTGCGGCGTGCGTTCAGGCAAGAAATACAACAAGTTTTTGGAAACAGGTCTCACCCCTGTACATGGTTCGCACGTCAGCGCTCCCCTTATCAACGAGGCGCCCGTGAACATCGAGTGCAAGGTGACGCAGGTGATTTCCCTTGGCACTCACGACATGTTCTTGGCGGAAGTGGTGGCCGTACATGCCGACGAAAAACTTTTTAACCCCAAAACCGATGCTTTACAGCTTCAGCGTGCAAACTTGGTTTCCTATTCCCATGGGCATTATTATGATTTGGGTAAAATAATAGGAAAATTCGGTTTTTCCGTCGAGAAGAAATAAGATTCCGTCAATAAAAAACGAGATTTTATGAAAATTAAAAGCGTATTAGACTATTTGGAGCAGAGATTTCCCCTTTCTTTACAGGAGGATTTTGACAACTGCGGCGTGCAATGTGGTGATGTGGAACAGGAAATCACCGGTGCGCTGGTCTGTTTTGAGATGTCGGAGAAGGTGATTGAAGAAGCCCTTTCCATGAACGCCAATCTGGTGATTTCGCATCATCCTCTGATTTTACGGCGGGGTATCTGCAAAATAGAGCCCAAGGACCGAGTGGGTGGTATCATCTGCAAAGCATTGGAACACAAGATGGTGCTTTACTCCATGCATACCAATATTGACAGTGCGGCGGGTGGCGGCAACGATGCTTTTGCGGAACGTCTCGGCTTGACGGATGTGCGTGTATTAGTGCCCGCGGCGGGCGAACAGACCGATGGCAGTGCGCGTAACGGCCTCGGACGCATCGGCCGACTGCCACAAGCCATGTCCACAGTCGAATTTCTCAAATTTGTCAAGGAAAAGATGAACTTGAGTGTCATCCGGTACAATGGCAGCGTGGACAGGACCATCGAACGGGTGGCCGTGTGCGGCGGTGGTGGCTCGTCGTTCATCGAGGATGCCCTGGCCTCCGGAGCCGATGCCTACGTGACCGGCGACATCAAATACCACGACTTTTTCCGCCCTAACGGGAAAATGCTCCTCGCCGACATAGGACATTATGAGGGAGAATACTTTATCCGTGAAATAATATATAAGGAAGTTACGGAAAAATTTCCTATTTTTGCAGCCGCAATTTCTAAAATGGATAAATTGGAAATTGAGTATTTGTAATGTAATTAGTTAATCATTCAGAATATGGCCAAGAAAAAAGTTGCTGAAGAAGAAAATCCGGCTCAAGTGGAAATGACTGCCGCCGAAACACAAACCCCAAAAACCGCCAAAAAGAAAACCAAAACCGCTGATGCGGAGCCGACACCTGACACCCCGGAAGTAGCAGAGGTAACACCCGCCGCTGAAGTGATACTTGAAGACGACGTCACCGTTGAGAAAACTGCTGACGGTGTCATCGAGGTGAAAAAACACGAAGACAATCAGGTCACCGCCGAGGAAATCACCATTGAACAGAAGCTGCTTTCCCTGTATAATCTGCAGCAGATTTGTACAAAAATCGATGATATCCGCATGATCCGTGGCGAATTGCCGGAAGAGATCCGCGACAACGAGGACGAATGCGAAGGTAAACGCACCCGTATCGCCAAGTTCAACGATGAGATTCATAACCTGAAATTGAAAATCTCCGGCGAGAACACCAAGAAAGAGGAGGCTGCCGCTGCCATCAAGAAATATGAGGAGCAGCAGAACAACGTCCGCAACAACCGCGAGTACGAATCCTTAAGCAAGGAAATCGAATACCAGAACCTCGAAATCCAGGTTTCTGAAAAGCATATTGCCAAATACAACGCTGACATCGCTGAAAAAGAGGCCCTCATTCAGGAAACCTCCGAAAAGCTTTCCGAACTGGAAGAGGTTCTGAAGCAGAAGAAATCCGAGTTGGAAGGCATCATCGCCGATACGGAGAAAGAAGAAGCCGAATTGTTGGAAAAGGCTGAAGTTCTCAAAGCCAAGGTGGACGATCGTCTGCTGATGGCTTTCGAGCGTATCCGTAAGAACGCCCATAACGGTTTGGCCATCGTCAAGATTGAGCGTGACGCCTGCGGCGGCTGCTTCAGCAAAATCCCGCCTCAACGCCAGCTCGACATTGCCCTGCACAAGAAAATCATCGTGTGCGAGGCCTGCGGACGTATCTTCATCGACGACAAACTGGTTCACAGCCAGCAGGAAGCCTAATCTTCTAACCCTATTTTCATGGACAAACAGGAACTGCGCCGGCACATCCGGCAGCTGAAAAAAGCGTGTGCCCCGGAATCACTTGACACGCAATCCCGCCATATCCTCCAGAAACTTGCCGCGCACCCCGCCTTCCAACAGGCGCGCACCGTGATGCTCTACGCTTCCCTTCCCGATGAGGTGCGGACTTTGGATTTTTTGGAAGAATGGAAAAACAGGAAACAGATCATCCTCCCCACCGTGGTGGGCGACGACATCATTCCGGTTGAACTCACTGCCGACTGTCCAATGCAGGAGGGGGACTTCCACATCCTTGAACCGCAAAGTCATCCTTACGAAGGTCCACTCGACCTTATCGTGGTGCCGGGCATGGCCTTCGACCGACAAGGTCACCGATTAGGTCGTGGCAAAGGGTATTACGACCGTTTTTTAATAAAATATCCCGAGGTGAAGACCATCGGGATATGTTTCGATTTCCAGTTGCTGGATGAGGTTCCCTCGGAACCCCACGACCAGGTTATAGATGAGATAATCTCCTTTTAATCAGATGTCTTAATGCCGTAGGCCAGATCGCCGGCATCGCCAAGGCCGGGCACGATGTAAGAGTGCGCGGTCAGTTCCTCGTCAATGGCTCCAATCCAGAGAGTACACTTGGAAGGCTTCAGGTGATGTTGCAGATATTCAACACCTTGGCGGCTGGCAATGATGCTCACAATGTGCGTGTGCATTGGCTCTCCTTTGGTCATCAGCTCTTCGTAGGCTAACAGCATTGACTTGCCAGTGGCCAGCATGGGGTCGGCCAGAATGAGCGTCTTGTCGTCCAATTCCGGTGCCGACATGTAGTCCACCTGAATCTCGAAGGTGCCGTCCTTGTAGTATTTGCGGAATGCGGAAATGAAGGCGTTTTCGCCGTGGTCGAAGTAGTTGAGCAGACCTTGGTGCAGGGGCAGGCCGGCACGCAGGATGGTGGCCAGCACAGGCTTTTCCATCAGGCGCGGAATCTCGGCAATGCCTAATGGAGTGGAGACCTCCTGCGGTTTGAAATTCATTGTTTTGCTGATTTCGTAGGCGAAAATCTCGCCGATGCGCTCCAAATTCCGGCGGAAGCGCATACTGTCGATCTGTACTTCAGCACTTCTGATTTCAGCAATGAACTCGTCAAAAAGAGAGTTCTGGTTTCCAAGGACATTCAAGTTGTTTTTCATCGTAGTAGGTTTTTCAACGTTTGTCGGGGCAAAGATAGTGAATTTTTCCAAAATCGCGACAGTGCTATGTTTATCTGTCGTTATGCGAACGGTGAGATGCCACTACTTTTCTTCCAAACCAATGTGTTAAATTCAACTATCATTTGTTAAAAACAAAACACTAAATATTAATTATTTGATTATCAGAAGTAAAAAATTTAATCAGAGATATCGACAAACGATGACTTTTGTTGTATGTTTGCATTTCAAATACTAACGAATTACAAATAAATATAAAAACCTTTTTATTCAATCCTTTATCATAAAAACCATACAATGGCACCGACTAACATAAATCCGCAGGATTTGAGCTGGGCCGAGCTCAAAAACATCGTTTTAGCTGTATCAGACCAGGTGGAAAAAACATCCAGGCAGATGGAAGAGACATTCGCGCGAATGGATAAGTCAGACAAGAAGTTCAAGGAATTGTCCAGCAGGTTCAGTTCTACCATTGGCAATCTTACAGAGGGGCTAATGGAACCCGAGGCGCTTAGAATCTTCAAGAAAGCCGGCTTCCAGGTGAACCGCTATTTTACGAACATGAAAAAACACGACAAGGACTCGAACGTGGAGATGGAAATTGACCAGTTCATGGTGGATGGCACGACGGCCATCGCGATGGAAATCAAGACGGCATGCAACAAAAGCGACATTGACTACTTCATTGCCAAGATGGGCCGTTTCAAGGAATTGTGTCCGGAATATAATGACAAGACCGTGTATCTGGCCATCGCATCCATCAAGTACAACCGGGGTTCGGACCGGTACGCGCACGAGAAGGGCTTGCTGGTGGTGCGCGCCACGCCCGACAACATCTTCACCCTCGACTCGTCAGAAGGCGATGAAATGTTGACATATTAATTATTGTATCAACAAGCCTTTACACGCCAATCAAGCGTAAATCTGTCATTTTCCAAACACCCTATCAAAGATGGCGGGTACCTCTTTCATGTAGTATTCCAGCGTGAAACATTGGGCCAACTCTTCGGGGGAGAAGTTGGCGCGGATGGTCTCGTTCTGGAGTAGCAATTCCTGATAGTCGAAGCCGTCGAACCAGGCCTTCATGGCGATAGGTTGTACCAAGTCGTAGGCTTTCTCGCGGGCGAATCCCTTGTTTATGAGGGCTGTCATGACACGTTGGGCGAAGATGACCTTGTTAGTCATGTAGATGTGTTTCAGCATATTTTCCGGAAATACGACCAAGTTTTCCAGAATCTTGCCGAAGCGGTTGAACATATAATCCAGCAGGATGGTGGCATCGGGGAGCATTATGCGCTCGGCGGACGAGTGCGAGATGTCGCGTTCGTGCCACAGGGGGATGTCCTCGTAGGCGCTTACCATGTAGCCGCGCAGGATGCGTGCGCACCCGCACATGTTCTCGCTGCCTATGGGGTTGCGCTTGTGCGGCATGGCGGACGACCCCTTCTGGCCCTTACCGAACGCCTCTTCCGCCTCGCGCAGTTCCGTGCGTTGCCAATGGCGCACCTCCACGGCCATCTGCTCCATGGTGGAAGCAATGAGGGCCAGTGTGCCCATATAGTGCGCGTGACGGTCGCGTTGCAACACTTGCGTGGAGATGTTGGCCGAATGGATACCCAGCTGTTCGCAAACATAATCCTGAACAAACGGCGGCGTGTTGGCGAAGTTGCCCACTGCCCCGCTGATCTTGCCGCACTCCACATCGGCGGCGGCGGCTTCGAAGCGGGCCACGTTGCGTTTCATTTCCTCGTACCATAGGGCCCACTTCAATCCCAACGAGGTGATGTCGGCATGTACGCCGTGCGTGCGCCCGATACAGGGTGTGTCCTTGAATTCGTAGGCTCGTTTTTTCAGAATCTCCATGAAACGCTGGAGGTCGGCGCGAAGGATGTTGTTGGCCTGCTTGAGGAGATAACCGTTGGCCGTGTCCACCACGTCGGTGGAGGTGAGCCCGTAGTGTACCCACTTGCGTTCTTCACCCAATGACTCGCTCACCGCACGGGTGAAGGCTACAATGTCGTGGCGCGTTTCCTGCTCAATCTCATAGATGCGCTCCACCTTGAAGGCGGCTTTGTCTCTGAGTTTCTGCACATCCTCGGCAGGTATCACCCCCAGCTTGCTCCAAGCGGCGGCGGCTTCAATCTCGACTTTCAAATAGGCACCGAATTTGTTTTCCTCCGTCCATACGGCACTCATTTCCGGACGCGAATAACGTGGTATCATGTCAGCTGTTTTTTAGAATGCAAAAATACAAAAACTATCGTTTGACAAACCGTCTCACCGCCATTCCTTTTTCCGTCTCAACCCGTATCATATACAGGCCGGCAGCCAAATGCGAAACATCCAGTTCCACTTGGTTGGCATCAACCTCTTTGGTTTGCAAAACATTACCATATACATCATAGATTTCAATCCGGTGCAACAGCTCTCTTGAGTCTTGTAGTGTGAGGATACCTGTGGTAGGGTTCGGATATAATGACACGGCCACCTCGTAGTTGGCAACGCCGACCGTATCCTCCGGTCCCGACTCGGGCAACGTCCGGAACGTCTGCGTGTCACTGTAAACACTTTCCCACAGAAGGTTACAACGGGCCTTCACCCGGACATGGTATTCCGTATTCGGTAGCAGATTGTCGTAAACCTTGGCGGGAACAGACAAACCCTCTTCATCGGGGGAATCCGACCCGTCGGCCCACAGCTGCACATACCAGAAATCCTCGTCGCCTCCGGGTGCCCACTGCACTGTGGCACTGGTCTGCCCGATGTCTGAAACCGTCACCAGGGACGGAGGCAGACACTCTATCATATCTTCTTCCACCTGCACATTATCCAAGCCGCAGTAATCATGACCTGTGTATGTTGTTTTATAACGGAAAGCGATATAGCCCGCCACCGGCACATTCGCATAACGGTAGAAATGAATCGTGTCGTAGGCACCGTTGATATTCGTCTCCGGAGTGATTTGTTCAACCGCAACAAACGTGGAAGTGTCGGTGTTATCCGTCATATAACCGAGTTCCAGACGGCTATCCAGTTGATACATCCGTTTCCAGAAGGATATTTTAAGATTGTACAACGTATCCGCCATCTCGGGCAATACCAAATAGGAATAATATCCTATCCCGTGTGCAAACATCATCACCCCATTGGGACTGGTGTAATTAAAGCCATATTGCACAATGTGCGGCATAGGTATCGAGGAGGAGGTGCGGTAGGCGAGCCAGCAGGGCGGCACCCGACCGGTAACTTGTTGGGATGCTCCTTCATAGCTATCAAAGTTATCGATGTATGGCAATGGTTTGGGTGTCACACACCATGTGCGGGCCGACACAGGTCCGAACCACTCGCTTTGGTCGTCGGGAGAGCAGTAGGCCCGGATGTAAAACTCGTAATCCATACCCTCCTGAAGACCTGTTATCGTTAGTGGAAGTGTGTCGGTAAGGACTAAATTGGCATTATCATCCGGATCCACACCCCGCAAACCGTATGCTATCTGCCAATAGTTGTTATCGTTGAGGGTGTCCGTCCACTGCAACTGCACCCTATCAGCCATAATAGCCAGGATCTGAAGGTCTTGCGGAATCAAGCAGGTTGGAATGCGTTCCAGATTCACGTCATCGATATTGAAATTGACGTTGTTTCCCCCTTGAGCCTTAAACGCAATGTATCGTCCTGTTCCCGTGTAGGTGTCAAACGGGATAATGACCTCGCTCCAGCCGGCAGCCACTCGGGTCACCGCCTGAACTTCCTCGAAGGTGGAGGTGTCATACGGATTGGTCATCATACCCACATGGAGTACAGTTGAAGAGAGGGACGCGTTCCAATAGAAACGCAATTGGACGGTATCTAACGAGATGGTATTTCCTACTGGCGGCAAGGTGGCGATGCAGAAATCATTGCTGGCATGGAAATACAGCGACCGCGAACCATTGTAATGGGAAGTGTTGATGGTATAAGGATACCAGATGTTGGAGGAGAACATGCTGGTAGAGTTTTTCTCCCAGCATAACGGGAAGGTGTAATTGGCGGTGCCTAACGAATCAAAACTCTCATTATACGGCAAAGAACTGATTGGGAAACATTGCGTGCGGAAAGAGATGGCGGACGACCAGTCGCTATACGATTGGTTTTCGCAGGCGGCACGCACATAGACATCATAGAAAGTGGCATCTGTCAGGCTGTTTATCGTGATGGGATGGTTGTAAGCTGTCATCACAATGCCGGCACCGGCCGTTTCAGGATTGAAGCCCGCGGGACCGATGACCACCTGCCATTCGCTTTCACTGCGCCCCGGGGTCCAGTCCACCTCCACCGAATGAATGCCGATGTTGGAAACCGACACGTTCACGGGATTCACACAGACGGGCGCATAATCCACTTGCAGATTGTCCACGTAGAACACCGTGGGAACAGCCCCTTGCGACCGGAACGACAAATATTGTCCCGTACCCGTGTAGGAGGTCAGCGGAATCTCATATTCGTTCCACACCCGCGTGCGGGCATGAAGGGTCTCAATCAGAGTGAATGAGGCGGTATCGCTCGGGTTGGTCATCACACCCACATCTATCGAGCGGTTCAGTTCATCGAATTTACCCAGGAAATGCACCTGAAGTTTCGACAAAGTATCCTGCAGCAGCGGGGTGGACACATATTCGTATTGGTTGGCATTATGAGACAGGAATAAGGCTCCCGGGGCAGTGAAATAGGGTTGGTGCTGCAAGTTGGAGATGGCCGACATGCCATTGCCGGTCTTGGACCAACAGGGCGGGAACACATTGCCACTAGAGGCGATACTGGTGCCATAGTTGTCGAAAAACTCCTGATAGGGAACCTGAGAATCCAAGCAATTGGTGTTGAACGCCATCCCCGCCGACCAGCTGGAATAGGCCGTCCCGTTGCAGATATTCCGGACATAAAAGGCGTATCGCGTGCCTGGGGTGAGCCCAGTCAGCGTCACAAAATTATCATACGAGGGGTACACCGTGGCTGTGTCGGGATTGAACCCTGCCGGACCATATACGTACTCCCAAGAACTGGCCATCATATCCATTGGCCAGGACACGTGTGCCGACGTTTGGGTGATTTGGGAGGCCGTTGCATAATTCGGGGCCGGACAATCCGTATAATCGATGAGGATGTTGTCCATATAGCCGTAACTGTCCGACGTGCCCGTATTGCTTCGGAATGCGATATAACGGCCCGTTCCCTGATAGTCGGAAAGGTCGGCCTCGGCATGGTACCAGGAGCCCCACTCAAACGTCAGGGTATGGTTTATCGGGGTGAAGGTGGACGGATCCAACGGGTTGGTCATCACACCCACCTGTATCTGCGTCATGTAATACATCCTGATCTTGAAACTCACCTTCACATACTGCATATCAATGGATGCATCCAGTGCCGGCAGGGCTAAGGTGGTGTAGCTGGTGTTCTGGTTGTAGAGGAACAGGGAACCGATGCCGTCATAGAGGTAATAGCTGTCGCCTGTAATCGTTTGTTCAGAGGAAACATGGCTGCTGGTATATCGGGTTTGAATGTGCCAGCAAGGCGGCATCACAATATCTCCGTATGTACCATCGCTCACGCCATACGTATCGAAAGTCTCCAAATAGGGAAGCGTGGTAATATTTTCACACAGCGTCATTTGTGAGGCCTCCACGGTATAACGGCTCTTGTCGGTAGCGCTGCATATAGAGCGTATTTTATAGGAATACACCGTGAAAGGCGAGAGACCGGTAAGCGTGCAGAAGGTGTCGGACACCACCACCGACGACCATGTCAGCGACGTGTCGGCCTTATAGGCCACCTCCCATTGGGCCTCGTTGCCGCCCCGTTCCCAATTCAGCCCGATATAATCGTTTCCTAACTGTGTGACGGTAACGTTTTTAGGTCTGTGGCACGTGGGCTGGTAATCCACAATCACATTATCCAGATAATCATATCCAAGAAACTGCTGTCCCGATTTGAACGCGATACATCGGGCCGTGCCGGTATAGCCGGTAAAATCCACATCATACTCACTCCACTGGCTGGGCACTATCGTCACCGTATCCCACGGAATGAAACTTGTGATATCATTGTTTTCCTGAATAAAACCAATCTCCAGTTTATACGAAGAGCTGGCGTACAGTAGGAAAGAGACACGCAAATTGGAGATGGGAATAGCGTCGCTGATAGGGGGAAGGGCTGCGTATGAGGCCTGCGTGTTGGTACCTTTGAAATAGTAAGCCCCAGGAGGGGAATAGGAGTACAAATCATGGATATAGGGATATTGGGGATTTGCGTTCGTCGCCGTGTAGCCATGCTGCCAGCAGTCGGGATGCGTGTTGTATCCCACCCCGTTGTAGTCGAAATTCTCCTGATACGGCAATGTCTTGATTGCCCCGCATTGCGTCTTGAAAGAGAGAACATCGCTCCATGGGCTTGGCTCATTATTGGAACAAATGGTTTGAACCTGAAGTAAATACGGAGAGCTGACCACCAGCGGGTAGACCAGACAGCTGTTGGAGGTGATGCCGGAAATGATGTGCCAATCCTCCTCATAAACCGTTTTATAGCGGATGATGGTATTGGCGGTGTTGGGGTCGGACACCCAGTGAATCATCGCGCTGCTGTCCGTGATATTCGTGGCTGACACCTGTACGGGACGGGCGCATAGCGGGATGGTGTTTATTTCCAGATTATCAATAAAATAATGATATCCTACCCTCCGGGGAGTCTGCAGGCGGAACACGATATGCTTGCCGCTGCCGGTATGTTGGATCGTATCCAAGTAAAATTCGAAAAACTCCCACGTGTTCGTTGCCGTGGGTACCGCATCGCCCACGTATTCGTATGTGCTCTCGTCCAAGGGATTGTCGCACACATATACTTTCAACCGGCCGCATTGGGTGTTGCCGTCGCGATAGGCGTAAAAGCTGACCGCCAACGTTTGTATGGCCGCCCCGATGGCAGGTGTGGCCACCCATGTTGTATCCGTTTGTATTTCAAGACATTGTAACGGACTATAATACACATTGGGGTTTCTCGTCACCTGCGGCTGTATATCCACATCCGCCGCCACCCAACAATCTGGCGCACTGCCCGTTGCCTCTTGGTCAAAGCGTGTGCTATACGGCACACCTACAGGCATATCGCATAATGTGCGACAGGTTACGGGGAAGGAAAACACACTGCGGATGCCGGACGCGCATTGCGAGCAGACCTGAACCACATACTCCGTATTGGGCCATAGACCATTGATGGTGTAAAACGTGTCCGTAATATTCGGAATCTCCACCCAGCTTATATCATCCTCATTCTTATAAGCGAGGGTGTATCCGGTAGGCAGGGACGACGAGAAGGGCTTCCACGAGCAGGTTACCGAATGGGTTGTGGCATCCGACTGCCAGATTTGTACCGGAGAGTGGCAGGAATTCGGAGTGCTCACCACAATATCATCCAAATAAAACTCATTGTAAGTATGGATAAAATCATTCGGGGTTTTCGCCATGAGAGCAATACGGTTTCCCGTACCATTATACGATGAAAGGGAAATCTGATATTCAGCTTCATTATCCAACAAATCCACTGAATCCACCACCACGAAGCTACCGGAAATGTCTGCCGTATTGGACACCACACCCACCAACAGCCGGCCTATATTTTCTGTTTCGGATGTCTTTTTCCCCGACAGGCGTAGCGTCAACTGGGAAATCGGCATGTCATCGATGGCTGGCATTACTGCCACCGCTTTCTGTTGGTTCTCCACCAGAAAGGCAAGGCTCCGATACCGTGATCCGTATATTCTGGGTTCCACATACGGATACAATTCCGAAGAGGAGGTGTTGTAGCGCAGCCAGCACGTCGGCATGGGGTTCAAGACAGTATTGTCCAATTCGTAATAATCGAAATTCTCCATGAAGGGCAGGCTCGCCGATTGGCAGGTCGTGGTGATGGCAAACGAGCCCGCCAAGAACTGGTTGCCGCACGCTGCTTTGACCCGGACTTCAAACGAATAGTTTTCCTCAGGATTTAAACCATTTATAACCAAACTGTTATCATAAATATTCGTTTCTTCAATCCATTGGCTTTGGCCGGATTGTTTGTAATGCACCGTGAACGGGGCCGTTCCAGGAAAGGCATCCCATGCCACGCGTACAAAATCGGACCCGATTTGGGCTACATAAAGGGCTGCCGGGTGCATACATGCCATGGGTTGCAGGGAAAAGTCTTCCACATAAACAGTGCCGTCCAGCGCTTTAAGTGCAATATGGGAACCGCTGCCCCAATAGGTGTGCAGACCTGCATACACCTCTTCGTATTGACTGACAGTAGAAGGCGACACGGTGTCCACCGGCACAAAGGTATAGGGGTCGTCCGGATCCGTCATGACCCCCACCACCAGCGCGCCTGCCGCTGAGGTCTTATAAACTTTACACTGGACCACCATTTGATGTATATCCAACAGTGTGTCATTGAATTTCGGAATCACCGCGATACCATACCGGTTGTTTTCCGCCGACAATTTCAATACGGGAGAAGACACGGATGTAAGGGTGGTGATGATGGGCATGATTCCATTATTGTAAGGAAAGGGAATCTGTTTCCAGCAATTTGGAAAAGTGTCGCGGTAGGCATCGAAATTCTCCTGATAGGGCAGTGCTGTCAAGACACACGGGTCGGGCAAGGTGCTGCCGCAAACCGATGCTGACAGCGGGGAGGTGCCATTGATGCACACCGTCTGCACCTGGTAGCAGTAGTTTTGGTCGGGCAGCAGAAGCGTGTCGTTGTCCTCGTAGTCCAGCGTGCCCACGGGCTGGCCGGTTAGCAGAACGCCATCTCTATATACTTGAAAACCAGTTATATTGTCATCCGTATAATAGCCATACACCGACAGAGGCATACCCATCTGTTCCATAGAGGTGGAATCTGTCCACGGTTGCCAAATCCCTGTTAGGGGCGTTATCCGGTAGGCGTTGCCGGTGGTCACATGCTGGTCATCCACCAATGGCACACCAAAGACAGGCTGTGCGGAGGCCGTCACAAAGGAAACGGCAATCCAATAGTCGCCGGGATCCAGCAGAGTGTTCACATTCACCTCCACTTTGAAGATCGGGCGGATGGTATCCATATAATAATTCGGCGTATAGGTTCCGGGGGTTTGCACGCGGTACGCGGTTGTCCACGTGCAGGTGGCCGGCAGCATACCCGCCGACTGCCAAAGGGCTTGCGTGCTCGTATCCGTTGGGCGTTCCCCATACACATACACGTATGCGCCTGTGACGGGAGAGGCCGTAACCGGCACATTTTCAGCATATACATAGAAATCCATCTTTGTAAGTTGCGCCTGACGGGTGAGGCGTATGTCATCCGCCATCGCATAACCGGAACCGCTTGTCCGCATGCCCAATGAGGTCTGGCCGCCATACAGCACGCTGAGGTCAGTCCCGTTATATCCTTCGCCGGGGTGGTTTATAATCTGATCCTGCCTATGCAGCACCAAACGTGACCCGTTCGCGTTGGGAAGGTTCCAGCTGACACGCATGGAACGGTGGCTGGTGGGTGTTACGTTCACTTGCGAGGGGATCCCGCAGTTCTGAGCTTGAAGAGTTGAAAAAAGAAACACCCATACTAGAAAAGTAATAAATCTTCTTTTCATTACACTGTAAATCAAATAATTATAATTAAACAACCATAAAAAACAGTCCTATTATTCGTCTCCACAAAAATACAAAAAAGTATTGTCGTTCACGTTTATAGCCGAATGGAAAATTTATTTTGTATTTTTGCCCGCATTAAAAAAGAGTTTTATGGCACAGGAAAAATTCGCAATTATAGGGGCCGGTCATTTTGGACAGGCCATCAGCAGGGCATTGTCGGAGAAGGGTTACGAGGTGTTGGTTATTGATTCCAACCTTAATGTGGTGCAGGATTTGTCGGAGGATGTGGCGTATGCTGTATGTACGGATGCCACCAACAAGCGTGCCTTGCAAAACGAGAATATACAGAATTTCGATGCGGTCATCGTGGCCATCGGCAACGACTTTGTGGGTCGGTTGCTCTGCACGGCCAACTTGCTGGACTTGGGTGTGAAACGCATCATCTGCCGTGTGATGGGCAAGAGCCAGCGCACCATTCTGGAAAAGATGGGCATCACGGAGTTCCTCTCCCCGGAAGACGAGGTGGGCGCCTTGTTAGCCGAACGTCTGACAAACCCGAACATCATCTCCTATCTGCAGTTGGCCGACGATTACAAAATCGCCGAAATCATCGCCCCCTCACGGCTGATTGACTTGTCGCTTGGCGACATTAACTTCCGCGACAACCACAAGTTGAGCCTGATCACCATCCGCCGCAATTTCGAGGAGGTGGTGGCCGACAAGCTGGACACCAAGCAGCACATCATCGGCGTGCCCGACAACAAGACCGTCATCCAGGACGGCGACGTTTTTGTATTGTTCGGCAAGGAACACGACATTGACAACTTCATCAAAATCAATCTGTAATGCTTTTCGGGAAGAGCCGTAACGAATACGCGCACAGTCAGCTGAAGATTCACATCGCGCAAAACAAGGACAGGGTCCGGCGCATCATGCAGATCTGCAGTCTGATTGTTTCCCTCGTCACCATTGCCTGCATCATCTGCTACCACGGTCTCTACATCTCTTTGGAAACAAAGGAAATAATCCGCACAATCATTTTCGGCAGTATGGTGTTCTACGTGCTCAAGTATTTTCTCTTCATGTTCTACTCGCTCCATCGGAAAGAGTTTATAAAAAAATCTTGGTTTGAGTTTCTTATCATCATCATTCTGATCTTGCAGTTCCTATCGGTTTCGGTGTTCCATTTCAGCTGGAAGGTCCTGAATTCTGAAAATTTTGCGAACTATTATCTGCTTTTTATACAGCTTTATTTTCTTATTATTGTCCTGATTGAGTTGGCGAAGATGAGCAGCTCGTTGGGCAAATACAATTTGAGTCCGCCGGTGCTGATGGTGGCATCTTTCCTGTTTCTGATTCTGATAGGCACCATTTTGCTCTCCATGCCACGTATGACCACCAATGGTATCTCTCTCATTGATGCGTTGTTCACGGCCACAAGTGCCAGTTGCATCACAGGACTCAGTGTGGTGAGCACGCCGGCCACCTTTACCATACGGGGCCAGATTGTGATTATGATACTCATCCAGCTGGGTGGTATGAGTATCCTCTCCTTTGCTACGTTTTTCACCACGTTCCTTTCCCGGTCGTATGTGGGGCTCCGATACCAATATATGATTCGCGACATGATGTCCACTGACCATATTTCAGATTCCGTGTCGCTGTTGCGGAGCATTGTCCTCACCACTTTCATCATCGAGTTTTCGGGGGCGGCCCTACTCTTCACCTATTGGAAAACCACCGGATTCTTCGTCCACGACAGCCAGAATCTGTTCTATTCGCTGTTTTACACCGTTTCGGCTTTCAACAACGGCGGTTTTGTCCTCATTGATGAAAGTTTGTTAGACCTCGGATTGGCGCACAGTTACTTCCCGCAGGTCATCATCATGATCCTCGTCTTCCTCGGTGGCATCGGGTTCCTGACCATCCGCGATTTCTTCGGGATCAGTTATATAAAACAAAGAAACAAATATCATTGGAAAAGTCTGATGCCACAGACTAAGGTTGTGCTTATCACCACGTTCTGGATTATTGCCATCGGTTCCGTCCTTTTCTTCTTCATTGAGCGCAACCGTACATTGAGTTTGCAAACCACTCTTTTTGACAAGATTTTCACCTCCATATTCCAGATTGTCACATGCCGTACATCTGGCTTTATGGTGTTGGATGTGAACAACATGGCTTTGGCCTCTGTCATTATGATTGTAGTGCTGATGTTCATAGGTGGTTCGCCTGGTTCTACCGCCGGCGGTGTGAAGACCACCACCTTCTTTGTGCTGATAAGATCCGTCATGGCTACCATTCAAGGAAAGAAACGTATTGAATTCCGGCATAATACCATCTCGTTCAATCTGGTGGACAAGGCCACGTCCATTATCCTCATGTCGTTAACGTTTATCCTGATATCCTGTTTCTGCATGGCCTTGGCCGAGCCCGATGTGCCGCTGATAGAAGCCATTTTCGAGACTACCTCCGCTTTCACCACCTGCGGTCTCTCCACGGGTGCCTGTGCCAACTGGGGCACTGCCGCCAAAATCATTCTTATTGTGAACATGTACTGCGGACGTATCGGCACACTCACTCTTGCCTTTGCCCTCACACGGCATAAAAAAGAATCCCAGCACCAATATCCCGAATTGTATATGATGGTCGGATAATGTCTTGACGGGGAGAAGATTTTTTATTATCTTTGTCGCATAAAATTGAAAAAATCAAACCGTTAAAAATCAATCAAATACATCAACACACAATGAAAAGACTTTTTGTTTTAGGCTTACCGATTCTCGCCATGCTGATCATGGGCGGCTGCGGATTTGGGAAAATGGTTACCCGGTATCCGGAAGTGACTGTCACGTTGGATAATCCGGATTTGGAAAACAAGGGAGGTGAGGTCAACTATACCATCAAGGGGACGATTCCGCCCAAGTACATGAAGAAGAAAGCGTTAATGACGTTGAGTCCTTGTTTGAAGGTGGACGGTGTCAACGCCACGCCCTTCACCACCATCAATTTGAAAGGGGAGAAAGCCAAGGGCGACGGACAGGTCATCAGCTTCAAGAACGGCGGCACATTCACCAAAACCGGAAGTTTCAAGTTCAGCGACGACTATGAGGAAGCTGTCATTGTGGCTCCGGCCACGGCCCAAATCAAGAAGAAATCCACCACATTGAATCCTGAAAAAGAGTTGGGTGAGGGCATCTCCAACACCTGCTCCTTCATCAGCCTTCAGCCTTCCATCTCGGATGACACGCAGAACGGGGCCAACTTCCTGAACGCTCCGCATCAGTATGCCACGGAGTTCGTCGGCAAAACGGCCACTATCTACTTTGACCTCAACAGCTCGAATATGAACTGGAGCAACAAGTACAACAAAGACAAGGCAGCCAAGGATTCCATCCGCAACTTCATCGATTTTCTGAACGAAGACCTCATCATCGACAAGGTGGTAATCTCGGGTTGGGCTTCTCCCGAAGGTGAGGAAAGCAACAACCAGGGCCTTTCTGAACGCCGTTTCCAACAGGGTAAGAAGTGGTTCGAGGAACAATATGACAAATATCTGAAGGATTATGCCAAGAAGAATAAAATCAAGCTGAAAGATCTTCAGAGACCCACGTTTGCATACGTCAACAACGCCAAGGGCGAAGACTGGGACGGTTTTGAGGCGGCCATCGCCAAATCCAACATGTCGCAGAAGAACCAGATTCTGAATGTGGTCAAATCGCAGCCCAACAACGACATGCGCGAGCAGAAGATCCGTGAGATGACGGATATCTATCCGGAAATCGCCGATGTGATTCTTCCGCCGTTGCGCCGTGCCGAGATGCAGGTCATCTGCAAAAAACATGAAACCTACACCGACGCAGAACTTGTGTCTTTGGTAAAAGCCCATCCCGCTGACTTCTCCATCAACGAGCGCCTGTACGCCGCTTCCGTGGCCAATAACAACGAAGACAAGGAGGTTATCTACAAAGACCTCATCCGCAACGACAAGACGCAGAACGATTGGAGGGCCTACAACAACCTCGGCGCCATGTATCTGAACGATTATTATCAGACTGGCAATTCCGACAAGTTAGACGATGCTATCAACTATCTGACGAAAGCCGATGCCATTTCTCCTAATAACGGTATCATTCTCAACAATTTGGCTTTGGCCGAATTTTTGAAAGGCAACATGGCTGATGCCCGTACCAAATTCGAGGCTTCCGAAAGCGCCACTGTGTTCCCTGTCAACCAGAGTTATGCCAAGGGCATGTACAGCATTGTGGATGGCGACTATTTCAAGGCTACCCAGCTGTTGAACAACCACGGTTGCGACTACAATACAGCCTTGGTACAGATTCTGAACAAGGACTATCCTGCCGCGCAGAAGACGTTGGACTGCATGAAGCACATCGATGCCAAGACCTTTTACCTGAAAGCTATCCTGGCCGCCCGTCTGAAGGATGAAAACGGTGTTTACGACAATCTCCGCAATGCCATCCAGCAGGATCCCAATCTCAAGAAAAAAGCCAAACGCGATGCCGAATTCAAGAGATACCGTCACAGCGACACATTCAAACAGATTGTAAAATAATAAGAAACCCTAAGACAACAGGTTCAACCACCCTGTGTCAAAAAGCAGTTGGTCCCTGGCTCGTGCCATCGTCAGCTGCTTTTTCGTATTAAAGACACCACTATGACTGAAAACCGCAACATGGCTATCGCCTACGACTTCGACGGCACGCTCGCCCCGGGGAACATGCAGGAGTACAATTTCATTCCCGACCTCAACATGGACAAGGGCGAGTTCTGGCAGGAGGCCAATGAATTGGCCAAAAAGCACGACATGGACGAGGTGCTCGCCTACATGCACCTGATGCTGACCAAAGCCCGTGAGAAAAACATCCCCATCCGCGAAGAGGTTTTTATGAAATACGGAGAGAAAATCACCTTCTTTGAGGGGGTGGAGACCTATTTTGAGCGTATTAATGCGTACGCCGCGACCAAAAACATCCACTTGGAGCATTTCATCATTTCCTCTGGCTTGCGCGAGTTTGTGAAGGGCACGGCCATCGCCAAACATTTCAAGTCCGTTTTCGCTTCCGGATTCGAATACGATGACGAAGGCATCGCCTGCTGGCCCGCCTTGGTGGTGAATTACACCAACAAAACCCAATTTCTGTTCCGTATCAACAAGGGTATCTATAATTCTTATGACAACACGTTGATTAACAAATCGATGCCGGAAGATGAACGCGCCGTACCCTTCTCCAACTTCATCTACATTGGTGACGGAGAAACCGATGTGCCTGCCATGAAAATGGTGAACTTGTACGGTGGCACTACCATCGCCGTCTATAACCCCAATTCTGTGGCCACCCCGCATCGGCCCAAGTCGTCCAAGGACATCTGCCTCGACCTCATCCGCCAGAACCGCGCCGACTACATCGCCCCGACAAATTACTCGGAAGGCGGCGAATTAGACATCATGCTGAAAAAAATCATTGACAAAATCGCGATGGAACAAGATCTTTTGGCCATTAAATACAAGGAAGTCAACAAATAGAGAAAGAAGAGGATTTTTTAATTATCTTTGCCACATAAAAAACAGAAAATATGAAAACCCTGACCATATCCAAAAAAGAATACCAGCGTGTCGGTTATGATGAAAAAGACATCGAACCCATTGAATTTGTGGAAGTGAAAGCCGAATACAATGAAGCCGGACAGATTACCCGCGAGGAGCGCTACGATGCGGACGGGAATATCAACACCCTGACAGTCAATCAGTACGACGAACAGCATCGGTTGATCCAGAGTGAACAATTTGACCAGGACAATATCTTGTTGCAGAAAACCGTCAATATATTCGACGGCGAGGACCTTGTCTGTCAGAACAACTTTTTCGGCGAGGGTGATGACGAATATGCCACCCATTATATTTTTGATGAGAACCACCACGTCATCCGGCACGAAATGTACGTTAACGGTCAGTTGGACTATGTGGAGAAAGAGATTGAATATGAGGGTGATAGGGTGGTGAAGGAGACTGAAAATGATGATTATGGCGATGTGATGTACCGCAATGCGTACGCGTACGATGCGCAGGGACGCGTGAGCCGTTTTGTGCGGGATGAGATCCAGAACAAGGACCGTCGGACGTACGAATACACTTACGATGAAAACGGCAATCTTGTGAAAGAATTGGTTTATGATTACGGCAACGCTTTGATTGCCAAGACATACCGAACCTACAACGAACAAAACCAACTTGTCGAAACCGAGGAGGAGGATTTGGACCATTACCGCAAAATCGTCATGGAATACGACGGTTCATTGGTGGCGAAAAACTCGTTATACAACAAGGAGGGTCAATTGCAAGGTTGGGCGGAATACACCTACGATGAGAACGGGAAGGAGAACTCCTCCCGTGAGTTCATCCACGATGAAGTGCAGCCTGACCATTTCCGCATGCTTCGGGAGACGTTTTATGTAAGAAGTTAGGCTTTGAGCGTTGGAATTTAGGGATTTGTCGTTGGCTTTTGGTCGTTAACCGTTAGCCTTTGGATTTAACATTCTTCTTTCTTCACTTCAACAATTTAACTGCCAACAATTCCTTTAAAATCGCGGCTTTTTGTTATCTTTGCAGTCGTTTTTGCAAATAGAAATTCATTAAATGCCTAATATTATGAAAGATAATTTATTAAAACGTTTCACTAAGTACATTTCTTACGCCACCACTTCCGATGAATCTTCAGAATCCTATCCGTCCACCAAAGCTCTGCTGGACTTTGGCGATGTGATGGTGGAGGAGCTTAAAGCCATCGGGCTAACCCAAGTGGAGAAGGACCAATACGGCTACGTTACAGCGTTGCTGCCCGCCAACACGACGGAGGCCCAGCCCACCATCGGCTTCATCGCCCACATGGACACGGCTCCCGACATGCCCGGCATCGCGGCACCCCGGATTCTTGAAAACTACGATGGCAAAGACATCATGTTGGATGCGGAAACGAATACGGCCCTGACGTTAGCGGACTTTCCGGAACTGGCTGATTATAAAGGCCAAACGCTGTTGGTAACCGACGGTAAAACGTTGTTGGGTGCCGACGACAAGGCTGGTATGGCGGAAATTATGTGCGCCATGGAATATCTGCAGCAGCACCCTGAAATAAAGCATGGTCCTATCAAGGTGGCCTTCACGCCGGATGAGGAAATCGGACAGGGTGTGAAATATTTTGATGTGCCCAAATTCGGCTGCGACTATGCCTACACGATGGATGGCGGTGCCATTGGCGAGCTGGAATACGAGAACTTCAACGCGGCTTCGGCGGTCATCAAGATCCAAGGCCGCAATATCCACCCGGGCTATGCCAAGAACAAGATGGTCAACTCGCAGCTGATTGCCATGGAATTCAACAGCTTGCTGCCGGAGAACGAGCGTCCGCAATACACGCAGGATTACGAGGGCTTCTTCCTGCTGATCCATATGGAGGGAAGCGTGGAGCAGAGCCAGCTCAACTACATCATCCGCGACCACGACAAGGGCAAATTCGAGGCTAAAAAGAAACAGATTCAGCAGATTACGGATTTCTTGAACACCAAATACGATAATCGTCTCACTTGCGAAATCAAGGATCAGTATTACAATATGCGGGAGAAGGTGGAGCCGGTGTTCTACGTGGTGGAACGCGCGATGAAAGCGATGGAAAAGGCTGGCATCAAGTCCAAGGTGCAGCCTATCCGCGGCGGCACCGATGGTGCCAACCTGTCGTTCCGCGGCCTGCCTTGCCCGAATATCTTCGCCGGCGGGCACAATTTCCACGGTAAATACGAGTATGTGCCCTTAGAATCCATGGTCAAGGCCACGGAGGTGATCGTCAATATCGCCCGTGTGGATTAGCAGATTTTCAGGAAGCCGTTGTCATCAAACAGGTCGGTCACATCCTGACCGTCTTTGAGGTGGCAGGCGTTCAAACCACAAAGTTTCGCTCCCTCAATGTGTTGCGGGGAGTCGTCAATAAAAAGGGTTTCTTCCGGATGAAGATGGTTTTCTTCCATAATCCGAAGGAACCCTTCTTTGTTGGGCTTTCTAACGTGCATTAATTGTGAAAAATAGGTTTTCTCGAACCATTTTTCAAAAATGTCGTAGCCGTACTGTTGCATCATCTGCCGGGTGAAGGCTTCATAGTTCAGCGCGTTGGTGTTGCTGAAGAGAAACAGCCGGTAATGCGTGTGAATGCGGGCCAACAGTTGTTCATGTGCAACGGGAAAATCGATGAGGATGGCGTTCCAGCAGTCTGCGATTTGCGCATCTGTGAGTGGCACGTCGGTGAGCGAGCGCACGTAGGAGAAGAAATCCGCTACTGGAAGCAGGCCCACCTCCCATTGGTCCATGATGTCGTTCTGATGTTTTTTGGAGTAAATCCGTTCAAAATCCGGAACGCCGCAGGCAGCAAAGGCTTCGGCGATATTCTGATACCGGATCCGATAGAGAACACCGCCGAAGTCGAAGATTATATTTTTGATAATCATATAATTAAAACTGTGTTTTATTTGCCGATGATGGCGGCCAGCTCGTCCACGCCTTTGGGCAGATGCGGACCCAGCACGCGATGGCCGGTTTCGGTTATCAGCAGGTCGTCTTCGATGCGGATGCCTCCGAAATCGCGGTATTTTTCCACCACATCGTAGTTGATGAAGTCGGCGAATTTGTTCTCTTTCTTCCAGATGTCAATGAGGTGGGGGATGAAATAGATGCCCGGCTCGATGGAGACCACGAAGCCTGGTTTCAGCTCGCGGGCCATACGCAGAGAGGCCCAGCCGAAGATGTTGCTCGGGCGCACGGTCTCGTCGTAGCCCACGTGAATCTGGCCAAGACCTTCCATGTCGTGTACATCCAAACCGATTTGGTGGCCCAGTCCATGGACCATGAAGAGGGCGTGGGCACCTAATTCAACAGCCTCTTTCACATCGCCTTTCATCAAGCCGAGGTCTTTGAGGCCCTGAGCGATCACCTCGCAGGAGAGACGGTGCAGTTCTTTGTTGTACATGCCGGGGTGTGCTGCGTTGATGGCCTCCATATTGGCTTTCAGCACGATTTCGTAGATCTCCTGCTGTTTGGTGGTGAACTTGCCTCCAATGGGCAGCGTGCGTGTGTAGTCGGAGCAGTAGTTCATGAGGCCTTCGGCGCCGGCGTCCATGAGGAGCATATTGCCCTCTTGGAGGATGCCGTTGTGCAGGTGGTTGTGCAGGGTTTCGCCGTGTTGTGACAGAATCACCGGGAAGGAGATGCCGTTGCCGTAGGAGAGCGCGATGCCCTCGGCGAGGCCGGCCAGCTCGCGTTCCGATTCGCCCGCCACACAGCGGCGCATCACCGCCGTATGCATCTTCACACCGATTTCGCAGGCTTTGTCCATCTCGTCAATTTCGCATTGCTCCTTGGCGGAACGCAACGCCACAATGCCTTTGATGAGCTCTAATGAGGCCGCCTCGCGAATGTTGTTGACGTTGATGCCCGTCAGGTTGGACAGCCATATCTGGTTGTCGCCGCGATACATAGGGGTGAAATGCACCTTGCGGCCCTTGCTCTGGGCTTCCTGGATGTATTCTGCTAACTTGCCTAACGGCATGGTGTCGGTCACGCCCACTTTCTCGGCTAAAGAGGCAATCGTTGGTTGGTCGCCCATCCAGATGATGTCATCTATGGTGAAGTCGTTTCCGAAGATGATGGACTTGTGTGCGTCAAAGTCGATAATGGCGGCGATATCGGCAATGGAGAGGCCGAAGAAATAGAGGAAATCGCTGTCCTGACGGAAGTTATACGTATTGTCGGGATAGTTCATCGGCGCTTCGTGGTTGCCCAGAAAGACGGCGATGCCGCTGCCCACTGATTGGGTGAGCTTTTCCCTGCGGTTCTGATAGACGGAAGGTTGGAATAAAGGATTCATTATAAAGGGTTTTAAACAAAAAACATTATATAATCTGATAGCAAGTCTTGGATTTGCAGCCGCAAAAATACGACTTTTTTATCAGACGAGAGAAATGGGATTTTCGGTTTTATGGTTTGCGATTCCGGTTGTTGGTTCTGGTGTCAAAAAGTGAGCAGACCCTATTTTTTCCGGAGTTTCGTTTCCACTTCTAAAAGCATTTGGCGCAGATGGTCCAACTGTTTAACGGTATAATTCTTAAAATCAGTGTCTTTCGAGTACCATTCCGGTAGATTATTTGGCATCCAAAGGGAGAGGTTGTCATAAAGAGCCACTTCGTCGCGAATCGGGTATTCACGATGTTTCTGCCGCAAATACTGCAGAATGCGCAGGCCATCGGCTTTTTCATGGAAAGCCTGCTCAAAGTGAGGCAAGTCTTTCACATTCTGTCGGATGCTTTTCCAAATATCAGTAGGAGATGCTGTTTTATTGGCGGTTTGGAGAAAATGTAAAAAATCGGTATCTATTGTATGATCAAATAGTTCGGGTATGCGATGGTAGGTGTTTTCTATATCGTTGAATAATGCATGGTGATAGATGGGGTATGCCGACCAATTGCCTCCGGCACCCTTGATGATGGCGGGGCCGGTGCCGAAAGCCACCCTGTTGGACGGGCGGGCGGAAGGAAACACCATTTCTTCATTATAAAGGCCTATCGGGGCCATTTTACGGAATTTCTGAAGCAGGTAGAAATCCTCGCCGCTTGGCAAAGGGGTGATGCCGCCGATTTTCCGAAGGGCTTCAGTGCGCATGGCGATGGCAGAGCCTAACGCTGTGAATCCGTAGGGCGATCCGATTCGGAGAAGGTTGATGGCGTAGTTGCGCATGTAGCACTCGTAACGCAGGATGGCGCGGTTGGTGGCCTCATTGCCTGCGAGCGGGTGGTAATAGGGCACGGCAAGGGCCGGAATTTCCGGGCGGCGGGCGAAGGTATGCCGGACGGAAGCCAGATAGCGAGGCGAAATGCGCGTGTCGGCATCCAGGCTGACGATGATGTCCTCGCCCGCCGCCACGCTTAAGATTGTATCAAACAGGGTTTTACGCGCCCACCCGACGCCAGAATGTTTGTCATCCCAACCGTTTCCTTTGGAGGACTTGTCTATTATGTGCAAGTTTGAGACGGACAATTGACGCAAGTAGTCTAACAATTGTGCATTATGTTGGCAAATGGCCGATTTGTCAGGTATTTGCAAATAGGATTCAGGTTGGTTTATACATATATAAATATGGAAACGTCCAGCATCTTGCTGTTCGACAAGGTCTTGGAGAATCAACGGCAGTTCTTGCTGCTCGTCCATGGCCGGAATGGCCACATAAATGTCAGGATTGTCCATCACTTGACGATGACGACCACTTCGCGGTTGCGGATGGCCTGATCCCAGTTCTCGCGGGCATAGACGAATTTCAAAGTCTGTTTTCCCTTTTTCGTGGCTTCGAATTTCCAGAAAAGATGGGAAGAAGCGCCCACCATGCCCACTGGCGCGTTGCTCTCATAACGTCTATCCTGCGGGCTCACAATCGTCAGTTCCGGTTCGTTTGTCAGCTGCCACCAAAAGCCCGTGGAAGCGTTGGTCAGGAATTCTATTTCAAAGGATTGACCCTTCTTCACGGTCACCTCGTTGGTCTCCCGGTCCAGAATAATCATCTTTTTTTGTGAGGAACAGCCTGTGAGGATGAGCAATAGGGTGCAGATAAGCCAAAATTTTTTCATACTGGTCTGGATTTTTACGCGGCAAAGATACGTTTTTCTCCATAAAAAAAGTAGAGACGCAATACTTTGCGCCTCTACAATGTTTGGCGGACCGGACGAGACTAAGATAGTTCGTTGCACCTGAATGCTGCAGCTGTTTGTATTCATTTAATTACACTGCAAATACTTGAATTTCAGTAAAACGCGAATAGTCAAATAAATGAACAATTACAGATTACCTATATTCCATTTCCAAAATGGCAGCACCTCAATTGTACCTGTATCAGTTTGGATAGTGTCGGTTTGGTTTTCTGTGATAATCAGCCCATTATGAATGGAGAATGTACGCATTGCTTCTTCTATGCCTGCCGTTTCACGATGCAGGTTATCAGGATTTAGTTCGGCACATACTTGTAACTATTGCGTGGGAGTACCTTTTTCCACCACCACAAAATCACATTCACCTTTTCCCTCAAAATAACAGATGTGCGGATATTGGTTTCTCAATGCAATGTAAACAAGATTTTCCAAAAGGTGTCCTTCGTCTGTCATGGAATGGGTGGAAAGCGAGTAGGCAAGTCCGGTGTCAGCGGCGTAAATCTTTTTTGGACTAACCATTTGCGAGCGGACGGAGTAACTGTATTTCTCGACAAATGAAAACAAGTAGCTGTTTGCCAAATAATTACACCAGTTCAAAACGGTATTGGTGGCATTTACGGAGATTGCCTGTTTGATTTTTGAAGCGGAGAATTTGTTGCCGACATTCTGCATAAGGAAATTTGCCAACCTTTGCAGGGACGACACTTCCTTGATACCGTACCGCACAATAATGTCGCGATAGAGAATATCCTGAAACAGTGTTGTGAGTTGCTGTTTGTCTCCAGTCTTCAAATATTCGGGAAAACCTCCGGCAAACAGATATTCGTGGAAGGATTCGTATGAAGCAATTTGAGATTTCAATTTCAGAAATTCGGTATATGAGAACGGGAAAAGTTCCATCTGAATGTGCCTGCCGGTAAGGTGAGTGCCCAACTCCCGACTTAACAAAGAGGCATTGGAACCGGTAATCACAACTTTATAATGATTATCTAATTTCTGTCGCACATAAACCTCCCAATTAGGCAATGATTGAATCTCGTCGAACAGGAGCCATTGGGCATTATATTTCGCGATGACATTATCAAGGCGGCATAATCGTTAGTGCCGAAATCTATCAGCAGCGGATGCTCAAAGTTGATGTACAATGCAGGTTCGGGAAGTTGACGGTAGAGTTAGGCAAGCAGGGTACTTTTCCCACAACGCCTGATGCCGCTAATGACGGTGGCGTGTGAAGCAATACTACCCAATGGGATAGTCTTTTCTCGTACGATTCCTGTCTCATCCGTAGAGATTCTGTCGTGCCATTCTTGAATTACCTGTTCGATAGTTTGTTGTAAGGTTGTTCATTTGTAGCGAACAATATTGTTCGCTACAAAAATACAAAATTAGTTTTAAATAACAAGTATAAAAATCAGCAAATAGAAGGTAAAAAATCAGCAAAAGAATGTGTGTGTGGTGCTATCTGTCAATGTTTGACAAGTGCTGCATCTTCCACAAGGCCATCGGATGGTTTTCCACTCGTTCGATGATGTTGGAATTGTCAAAAAGCAAGTTCGGGGTGTAGTGTCCGGCGTTGAATTCCTCCACGAATCGCTTCTCCTGTTCGGAAAAATCAAGCAATTCCGTCAAGTATAACGACACCACCCGCTTGGTTTCTACATAATCAAACTTTTCCGATTTCCGAAGCATCGGAACCAGCGTTGCACGAATTTGCGGATAATTTATCTTGTCACAGAAAGACAGGTCGTACTTCACTTGCGGCAGGTCTGAACCGCCCACGGCCAAGTAGAACAACACCATCTTTCGGAGCAAGTCGTGGTCAAACTCCCGTTCCAATCCCTTGTTCACCATCTGGTACACATCGTAAAGGTCTCTGCACGTGTGTCTTTCCACAAAGGCCTTGATTTTGCTGGCGAACAATTCCGTCGGATGGAGTGTCCTGACCGTAAATGCTGATAGCCCTGCAATTGCAGCACTGGTCTCCACCGTCGGTAAGATGTGGTTACGCATCATATAGTTTATCTCAATCTTGATGTTGTCAGGGTTGCCGCCTGCATTGGTGTACATATACACCCACGAGTCCAGTGAGTGAGGATTCTTGCTGCCGGGGTGAAGAACGTATCCGTTAAGCGACATATAACGCTGGATGGTGTCGGTTATCAACGGTCTCTCCTCCAGCATTTCCTCCCGTGTGCAGTGGCGGTCATAGTCCAAGTCAATATCCACGGACAAACGCGGCATATCAAAAATGGTCAGATTGATAGCTGTTCCTCCTTTCAGAGCCAGCTTCCGGCCAAGATTTTCATCTTGGTTGAGGAAAGACAAAATTTCTGTCAGGCGATACACCTTTTCCAGATTATCGCGAACAAATCCTGTCTGCTGCGACAGTTTTTCCAATTGAAACCTATCAAATACCGGCATAGCTTCCTTGTTCTAAGAACGATAAGATATTGTCGGGTGCATAGAGACCCCATTCCTTATGATATACATTGTCCTGCGAATCGGACTGGATGCGGTCAATCCCCTGCGCCCCACGGTCACGGCAGACATCCAAAAGCACTTCCCCGTCCTTAAGATTATTCATGAAGTGCGACAGGATAAATCCCGCTTTCTTGTACAATGTCCGTTTGTCGTATGCTTCCAGATAACGGATAATCATCTCACCGTCAAGGTATGGAACGGCATTCAGACACTGACACAATTCCTCCAATCCGCCACAACGGTCAAGCCGGTCAATGCAGTCAACAACGGTACGGGACAAATCCGTCACTCGTACCAAAGCATCCATCGGCGGCACATCCACGCCAATGTCCAACTTGGCGGTGCAATATTGGTATGCCATCCCGTCACATTCAAACCCGTTGAAAAGCGAGCCGCTTGCAACGTATGTGGTGTAGAACACCTGATGTGCAAATCCATAGTACTCGAAAGCGGAATGATAGGCCACACACGCTGTAGGAGTGATGTGGGACGCTATCTGGAAACGATTGACCTCCATCGTCTTTGTTCCAAGATTGACAACTGCATACAAGTTCCTGCGGACACGTTTTACGAGTCCTGCTCCGGCGTAGCGGTTCAGCAGCACCAGAGCGGAATGCTTGTTGCCGACAACTTCCACCACTTCATCCAGACTGAATATCCGCAACTCGTGGAATTTTTCAAGATAATTCAGCATATTTAATTTTTTCGGCAAAAGTACACATTTTTATATATCTTCGGTGCGATATTCAAAATTATTTCACCACAAAAAAGACCCCGACGGATTTCTCCGAAGGGGTCTCTGTGATGGGGTACGTGCGCTATGCTATATCACACCGCCCATTGTATTGGAACATAAGATAGCAAAATTGGAAACGACAAAACCAAAAGCGGTCAATTACTTGACCTGGGATGAGTTTGAGCGTCTGTTTAACTACAAGTTCAAGGCAGGTGAATCACATCTTGAACTTACACGGGACAGGTTCTGTTTCTGCTGTGCCACATTGCTGCGCCATAGCGATATGGAGATTTTGAAAAAGGCGGACTTTGATGACCACGACAACCCAACGTCATTTTCGTTTGTCAGCAAGAAGACTCACGACTCGCTTACTATCTTCTTGAACAAGTACAGCAGCGCCATCTACCAGAGATACAAAGACATTCCCACCAAAGATGGACTGATGTTCCCGCCGAAGAGCAATCAGAAGATGAACGACAATCTGAAAGTCATTGCCGAGATGCTGGGATTCACGAGAAATATCACCAAGATGCAGTTCTGCGGGAAGGAACGTGTTGATGAAACCTGTCGTTTGTGCGATGTGATTGGCACCCATTCGGCGAGAAGAACGTTTGTGGTCCATGCGATGGAAATGGGGTGGTCGCCCCAGTTGGTGATGACATACACAGGGCACGAAAGTTACGACACGATGAAACCATATATCGCGCTGACAGACAAGACGAGGAAGAAAATGATGGAGACAAACTTCTAACAAAGGAAGGGAGATTATGCAAGGGAGATAGCGCTGCTGTCTCCTTGTTTTTTGTCAATCAGCAAGTTAGGTGCATTTTTTAGACATAAAAAAAGTAGAGACGCAATACTTTGCGTCTCTACTTTTCTTGGCGGACCGGACGAGACTCGAACTCGCGACCCCATGCGTGACAGGCATGTATTCTAACCAAACTGAACTACCGATCCGTTTGTTTTTAAAACGCTGCAAAAATACACTTTTTTTTGTTTGGTCGTATTATTTTAATAATAATTTTTTTAATCGCTCAAATCACTAAACCACAATTAGTTATAAATTAAAAACGCCAGGTGAGTCCGAAATAGTAGAGGAAGGGAAGCTGATAAATGATGTCATTTGTGGTTCGATTTACGTAAAAAACGTTCTTATAGTTATACACGTTGGAGAGCGAAACGCTCAGTTCCAGTGAGTGGCGTTCGCCGAGGAAGAACTTCTTTTTGGCGCCAATGTCAAGGCGGTGGTAATTCGGCAGACGGGCTTTGTTGTAATCGGCCAGGATGAAATCCACATCCTCGTTGATGGTCGTATAGTCATCAATGATGCCGGACGGGACATAATTCGGGAAGAAGGCCTGCGTTTGTGTGAACGGGAATCCGGTGCCGAAGTTCCAGCGTGCGTTGATCTGCCAGGAATGGCGTTTCCCGAAAGAGTAGGAGGCCAGAAGGTTGATGTTGTGCCGCCGGTCAAAGTGCGGGAAATAATCCATTTTGTCATCTTGCCGTTTCACCCAGCCTAACGAATAGACGAGCCATACATAATAGCCCTTGTTGTCGTATTTCACTGTGATGTCACCCCCGTATGCTTTGCCCTTTTCCCAGATGAACTCCTTCTCGTCGTCAAATTGCTTGTAGCGGTTGGCTGAAATCAATTGGGAAAAATTCTTGAAATAGCCTTCCATATTGAAGGAAAGGGTTGGGATAGGATCGTATTCGAGACCGAGGATGATATGCTGCGACTTTTGCAGGCGGCTCTCCATTTCTTCTTCCCGGAACGTTGGGGTCATGTAGGTGTTTTCGGGAGAAGACAGGAATCCCTGGAACAGACTCACCACATCATTGTCGGAAGTGATGGAAATCAGGTTCTGGGAATAGAGACCACCCGCTAATTTCAAACGCAAGTTCTTGAGAATGTTGTACTTGAAGGCTAATCTGGGTTCGGGGGAAACCTCCCCTAAGGAATAGTAGTATTGCAACCGGAAGCTGGGTTCTATAAGGATTTTGTTGCGCCAATTGTATTTGAATTTGGCAAAAATCGACATGTCCGTCGTATGGTCTTCAATGGTGTTTTCAGATCCCAATCGGGAGTAATAGCGGTACATGGTGTTGAATCCGACGGCCTCGGCCCCGATTTGGAGCAGACTTTTACCCAAATAATAGTTGAAAGAGAGGTTGAAGGTGAAGCCATCCATGGAACTGTTTTTCGGAGTAAACATTTTATCATCCAGCAAACAAGCATACCGGGAATAAGAAAGAGAGCCATCGATGGTGGTGGGTGCATCGCCGGGCACAATCTGGAAATTAGCCCCCACACCCCAGTTATTCCAATTATAATCAGCTACTTCTTTGTAATTTACTTTATCGGCAAAGCGGAATCCGAACAGGTTCAGTTTAGTGCCGTTTTGGGTGGCCAGCGTCACTTTGCCGTATAAATCCAAGAAGTTGTAGGGCAGGCCGGATTCGCCCACGTATGGGTAGAACAGTTTGGAGGCTTGTTGCAAGTACGATCCTTTGGCAGAGAGGATGAAGCTCAAAGAGGTCTTGCGGTCGTTTTTGAGTTTCACAATAGGACCTTCCAACAAGACCTGTCCCATGATGTTGCTGAGGTCGATTTTTCCGGACAGGTGTTTTTTGTTGCCGTCGCGGGTTTTGATATCCATAACGGAGGATATTCTGCCCCCGAATTCCGCTCCATAGCCGCCGGTGTAGATGTCGGCGCTGCTCATGATGTCCATGTCGAAGACAGAGAAGATGCCGATGGAGTGGAAGGGATTGTAGAGCAGCACGCCGTCCAACAGCAGCATGTTCTGCACGGGTGTGCCGCCGCGTACATACAGCTGGCCGCCCTGGTCGCCAGTGGAGATGATGCCCGGCAGCACTTGCAAATACTGCGCAAAGTCGGGTTGGCCGCCAATAGAGGGCATCTTGCTCATATCCTTGGGCGTGACACTGATGACGGAGGTGCGCGTCTCCTGCTCCTTGCGCTGTCCTTCGCCCACAATCTGCACGGCATCCAACGTGGTGGAGGATGGGGTGAGCGAATATCGTTTGGTGATGATGGCATTGCGCACCTCAATGGTGTCGTAAAGGTCGGTATAGCCCAAATAAGAGACTTTCACCACGTATGTTCCCTGCGGGATCTTGTTGATGACAAAAGCGCCTTTCTCATCCGACAAAGCCCCATAGCTGGTGCCTTGTAGCAGGATGGTACAATAGGGGAGCGTTTCACCATTGGAATCATCGTAGGTAAAGCCTTTTAATAGGGCTGATTGTGCTGAAGATATTAATACACAGCAGGATATGATTAATATAAGAAGTAAAAAGCGTTTCATTTGGCAGGGTAAAAATAAGGCGGCAAAGATATGAAAATTAACGTGCCTGCCAACCGATGTCGTTACGATAGAACAGGTCGGGACATTCCAGTTGGCGCACACCTTCGTAGGCATCCTGTTGTGCCTCCGCCAATGTGGCTCCTTTGCCAACCACAAAGAGTACTCGGCCTCCGTTGGAAAGCCAAGCCTCGCCATCGCGTTTGGTGCCCATGTGGAATACCAATTGGTTGAGTTTATCCAAGTTTTTGATTTCAAAGCCTTTTCCATATTTTCCAGGGTACCCTTTGGCGGCCAAAACCACGCCTAAAAAGGCTTCTGAATGAAATTCGGGGTTCACTTCGTGATGTTGGAGTATGTCCAGCATCATTTGCAAAAGGTCGCTTTTGAGTTTTGGCAGCACCACTTCTGTTTCCGGGTCTCCGAAGCGGGCGTTGAACTCGATCACTTTCGGTCCCGCTTGGGTGAGCATGAGTCCACCATAGAGCACGCCGCAGAAGGGACATCCCTCATTAGCCAGCGCCTTGGCCATCGGTTTCATAATGTGTTCCACAGCCCAGTCGATTTGCGTTTGCGGGATGACGGGCACGGGCGAGTAGGCTCCCATGCCGCCGGTGTTGGGTCCTTTGTCGCCATCGAAGGCACGCTTGTGGTCCTGGGCGATGACCAACGGCACCACCTGTTCGCCGTTCACTAACGTGAGCAGGGAAAACTCGGGGCCTTCCAAAAATTCTTCCATCACCACTTTCCCTTGGCCGAAATGGTTATCTAAGAGCATGTCTTTCAGAGCGTTGTCAGCCTCTTCGACAGTCATGGCCACCACCACGCCCTTGCCGGCGGCGAGACCATCGTATTTGATGACGATGGGAGCTCCGATCTCGTTGAGATAGCGCTTGGCATCGTCATAGTTCTCGAACGTACGGAAGGCTGCCGTAGGGATGTTATAGCGTTGCATCAGCTCTTTGGCAAACTGTTTGCTGCCCTCGATTTGGGCGGCGGCGCGGGTGGGGCCGAAGATGGAGAGTCCGGCCTCTTGGAATGCGTCGGCAATGCCGTTCATCAGTGCCGCTTCCGGTCCTACAATGGTCAGGTCTATCTTATTTTCCAGCGCGAACTTCAGCAGTTCGGATGTGTTGTTTTCGTCAATGGGAACCAGCTCTACTGGAGCATCGGTGATGGTAAGCATACCCTCATTGCCGGGGGCGATATAGAGTTGGGGATGTAACGGGGATTGGGCTATTTTCCACGCAATGGCGTGCTCGCGACCTCCACGGCCGATAATCAGTACTTTCATTCTTCTTGTTTTGTTATAACGTAACCTTTATATCGATTCATTACCTCTTGGACGTAATGAATGGTGTGTTTCCCAGGGTAATATCCGCATTTGACCACAGGGTCGTTGTAATACTCCTTATGCGACTTCAGGGCCAGATATTCTGCCACTTTCTCCCAATGGGTGGCATCCTCTTCATATTTTTTGCACAAGGCCATGGCATCTAAGATATGCCCCGGTCCGGAATTGTAGGAGGCAGCCACAAAGTTGTAAATTTCGGAAGTATCCACTTTGCCGTCGAATATCTTATAAAGGAAGGAGATGTATTTGGCCCCGGCCCAGATCTGTTCCTCCACAGTGGAGGTGTCGGTGATGCCGTAGCGCGCACAGGTGACGGGCATCATCTGCATGATGCCGAAACTGCCACCCATACCCAACACATCAGAGGAGAAATGAGATTCCTGCCAGATGATGGACGACATGAAACGCCAATCGATGTTATAGCGTTCACAGGCTTTTTGCAGAATCTTGTCGTAGGAGGATATCTTGTTCTTCTTGGTCCCGAAAGAATTTTGGATGATGATGGAGTGGCGCGACAGATAGCGCAGGCACAGATTCTGGTATTTGTTGGTCTCCTTGAAATCCCGAAGCCACTGGTTGATGGTGTCGTTGAGTTCCCGGTTATGCTTGTTAAGAATCCAGGTTCGGGGGAAATTTTTCCCGATAGTGGGCCCCAGCGAAAGGTTGGTGTAGAAGGGGAGCATCGTGATTGCCACATTGAAATTGCATACAGCATAGTCAATGAGGGTGTCGCCGAGCATGTCGAAAAGATCTTCTGCGGTGGCTTCACGGTCGTGTTGGAGTTCCCACAATTCTGGATGATCCAAGATGCTCAGGTCCACCTGATTGGAATAATGGGCGGAAGCGTGGATAATGTGTTTTGCGGTGCTGTCGAATTTCATGCCCTTGCGCATGATGAGTACCGGATACGTGTAGGAGTGGGCTTCGGATTCCACGATGTAGTCGGGCACGAACAAGTCTTTGTTGAAGTCAATGCCCACAATGTCATAATGTTGGGAAAAACATTCGAGGATAGCCTTTCCCGGGTCGGATTCAATGGTGATGATTACGGGACGATGAAGGTCTTTGCCTAATTGGTTCAGAAGGTCATATTGGAAACCGATGACGGAGCCGTGATACACAAAATAATCCGCCGCATGATACAGAATCAGCGCTTTGATGGTGTCCCCGTGCGATTCACGAACGGTTTCGTGTTTGAATTTGTTTTTGAGGGGAACATGCGTAATTCTACCATGGAAAACCAGCAGCAGGCACAACGCCAGTGTGGCTATCACCAAAAATAGAAAACTAACGTGTTTCTTCAAAATGGAAACGCATTAGTTCTCCGGCTCCAGCCAAATGGTGTCTTGTTTGTCCAGCACACCCTCTTCCAGCGTGATTTGCGTGTAGCCTACATAGAGCAAATCAGGTTCTTGAGTGGTGTCCACCCAGGTGGCTTTCAAAGCCAACAGTGCGGGATGCGGCAATTGGAAATGGAAACTGCCTTCCGCTGCGGTGTGCGGGAAAATATGCCGAAGCGTGTCGGAAATGGGTCTTGTGTAATATGTGGTGTCACGGATAGTGTCTCCATTACTAATTGTTTCATTGATTCTCATAAATTCATGGTTGTATTTCCCTAACGTGTCAATGTTGATGACAACCCCCTTGACCGGAGCAACAACAGATGGGTCAGGATGGTACAAACACGTGATGGTGGCCCCGCAACTGCGTTCCTTGTGGCATTGGGTGAAGCACAAGATTATAAAAGCGGCGGCGATGAACAACATTACAAAATTAATTCTTTTCATATTATTCGATTTTGTGTGTGCAAAAATAATAAAATTTTATTGTGACAACCTCAATGTGACAGAAATACCTGTTTCAAAGTTCATGTTGTTGTATTGGTTGTAGATTTTCGGTCGGTTGATGGTCATGTCGTAGTAGAATTTCAACCCTACCATCTGACTGAACTGGTATTCAGCAGCCACGTTCACGGTAGCGGAAAGCATACCGGAGGTGACTTGCTGCTGATCCTCTTGAATCTTGCGCAAGACGGTCTGGTTGTTTTTAACACCCAACCCAACCGTAAGGTTCAAGTCACTGACAAACTGACGTTTGACGCCAGAGAATATCAGGCCAAGTTTCAGATCCTTGAAACGGTAACCGCCGGAGAACGACAACTCCCAAGCGGAGGTTTCCGTAATCTGGTTGTTGGTGAAACTCAACGACACATTGCGGTTCTGTTTGTATTCCACTTTCAACAACATGCTGTTTTTCAATGTCATGTCAAAACCCACCAATGGTCCGAACTGTTCGGAAATGGCAATCTGGTTCAGTTCGTTGGCCGGAATGAAATCGCCTAAAGTGTTGCGGACATCTTCACCCTCTCTATAGGCCAGGTTGGTGGTATAGGAGCCTACTTGATAGGTGCAGATGTACGAATGCACCAAGGAGAGGCTTTGGAAAATCTTGTTCATACCTTTGATTTTCGTGAAACCGTTGTAGTTAAGGCGCCAATTGGGTAACGGGATCTTGAGGAAGGGTGAGGATATGTCTGCCTTGTCGGCATCTTTACCCATATAGGAGACGAAGAAAGCGGCCATCAACACATCTTGCGACACATCACTATATCCGTCAGGAAATCCCGTTTCGGGGTTGATGTTATCAGAACTGGTGAACGGACTGTTATCTGCCAACCGGCGGGCGAGCTTCAACCGTACATTCTGAAAATCGGCGAACAGGTCGTCGTAATTGGAGAAGAAGGTCTTTAATCCGCAGTAGGTCATACTGAAGGAACCGTTGCGTTGGGGTGTGTAATGGCTGATGTTTCCAGCCTCGTCCACATGGAAATATTCGGAAAAGTTCTCTGTGAAATTTCTATTGGCGGACACGTCGATGCGGAAATCCCGGAATGGTTCCACCGTAGCCCGCAGGTTAATTACTTGGTTTTTCGTGCGCTGGTAGGCGGTGTTCAGCAACGAATCGGTGGTCAGCCAGTGGTTTCTGGCTCCAATGGCCTGGATGTCCGGCTGCCCGCCAAATACGAAGAGGAATCCGGGCGACCGGTCGGTAAAGTCGATGCCGAACATGTTGGGCCGGCCCATGTAGCCAGGCAGGGTGGTTCCGTGGCCTTCCGAATAGTTGGCTGACACGTTGCGCACCATCATCAGGAAACGTAGCGTCCCGTCCAGAATGATTTTGCCGTAGTTAGGTTTGTCTTTGAGCGAGTCTTTGGCGTTTTTGTCCCTTTCCTTGTCTTTACCTTTGTCCTTATCATTATCTTTATCGTTGTCTTTGCTGGTTTTGTTTTTGTCGCTCTTGTTGTTTTTGTTCGGCGTGTTGCGGTTGCCTTGGTTGACTTTCTTCAAATACGGAACATTGTTGTATAATGTGATCATGTTCAAGGTTCCGTTTCCTTGGATGGAGTTGGAGTTTTGCAGCGTGTTGCCGAGGTAAGCCAATGAGAGGGCGGACGCAGTATATGAGAAATTGGAGGTGTAGCGCACGTTGGCGTTCACCCAGTTGAACAACGGTATCTTGTTGATGGGCACCTGATAGGTACCGGAGAATGCCTGCCGGAAATCGGTTGTGCGGCCGCCACGTCCGAGACAACGCCATACGGAATCCTTTTTCGTACGGGTGTCGATCAGACCGTCCGGCTCGTCAATGCGTGCGGAGGCGTCGGCGCGGTATTCCAGCTTCAAACTCTGGAAAATGTCCCAATTCAAGGTGTAGTTTCGCGTCCAATCAAAGGATTTCACGAAGCTGGTGTCCACAATGATGTTGCCCTGGCTCTTAGGCCGGTATTTGAATTCCTGCAGCTCTCGGCGAAGGGATGTACGGATGGTGACATTTTTCGGCATGGGCGTGATGTTGAAATCCCGAATCAACTGCAGCCATTTGGATTTCATCCACCGTACTTTCGAGAACGGACGGAGGTTCTTGGGATTGGTGCTGAAAGTATATCCGATTTCACCATTGTGAATGTATTCATTGTTGAGCTCAAGGTCCACATCCCGCTGAACCAGTTCCGAATAGGAGTAGGAAAGGTCGAAGTTCTCGATGTCCCACGGATGCATTTTCAGTTTTCCGCCGTCTAAATTCCGCTCTTTGCGGACGTTCATCAGGTTCACATTCTGGCGGCGGGTGTAGGCGTTGGTGAGATGGCGGATGGAGTCGCGCTGTTCTGCTGATTCGTATGTGGCCAGATCATCACGCATCTTCACATCGGGGTTCAGTGGATTATATTCGGGTTGTTCTATGCCTAACGAGTAGTCGTAGTGCAACGGAATCTTGATGTTCCATTTTTCTGGGAAGAGTACTTTGCCTCCATCCAAGTTGGCGGCGATATCAAGGTTGTATTTGGACTCCATTGAACGTTCCGTGACGGACTGTTCAATACTTCCGAATCCGGGCGACATATAGCTACCCGATACGGTAAGGTCGCCTACATCGGCCAGATTGACGCGGGCGCGCAACAGGGCGGCAAATCCTTGTTTGTCGTCAAAACCGCTGAGTCGTAGCTCGTTAATCCACATCTCAACGGATTTCGGCAACATGTCGTCATCATCGTTGAGTTTCTTTTTGGGATTTCGAATACCAACCATGATGGTAGTCACCTCAGCCAAATTGGGCACACCTACCACGGTGATGCGGTTTTCCTCGTCAATTTCTTTCGAATAAGGAATGGCATTCGAGGAGTGGTATCCTTTTCGAACGGCCACGTTTCGTTCCTGTTTCAAAGACACGAGGGAGTCCAGTCGCACCAGCATGCGGTTGGCTTCCGGCCAGATGGCAACCGTGTCACGTCCGCAATGCCAAGGCGTGATATCAAGCGGCATCTCATATTCGTAGTAGTTCTCCGTGAAGTCAGAGCCCAACCGGATAAAAGCGGTGACATCGCCCTTCTTGAGATCACCACTGTTGTGAACATCCTCCGCATGGATGAACATACGCAGGTTGTTGAACTGGCGAAGGTCGTATTTGGTGCTTTTGTAGATGGCGCGGGCGTCACCGTCAGGCAGATCTACGACTTTCATCGTCAAGGCCTGCTCGTTGATTTGATACACCTTTGTGCCATACGCGCGTTCGCGATCGATGCCGGGAGGAAGCATATAGGGAATCGGTGTGCGGTTGGCGTTTTCCTCCAAGCTGACGGTTCCCACATAGAAAGAACCTTCCCCATCGCCTTGCGTGGGCATATAGTCGCCCTGTTCCTGAAGTGTCAGGTTATAGGTACGCCAGTCTCCACGGACAAGTTCGAAGGTGGCAAAACGACAGACAATGGGCTCTTCAAACCCGCGCATGAAGACACGCATGAAACGGATGGAGTTGAAACCCGACATTCCGTTGACCACTTTATCCGGATTGTGGATCGGGATACGGAACTGGTACCATTTGGTGAGCGGACGGGTGCCGTCGGGCAGCGGTTCCGGCATGGCCTCGTAGATGTCGTTTATATAGTTCTCACCCACCACCATGTTGTCGGGAGAGAGATTGATGACATACTGATAATATTTCTCATCCTCACTCAGTGTGTTGTCATTGTTCATGTCCTCCAAGTTCGGCATGAGGTTGAAGGAGGTGGGATATGGTTCCGGACTTTGGCTTTCTGTGGGAGAGTTTCCTTCCGCCAGAGTGTAATGTTTGTAGCGCTCTACAATTTTCATGTCCGCCGCGTCATAATCCGAGCCCCGGAAATGATGATAGTTGTCAGAGGAGGGGTCGCGGTAGGCCGTTTGGTAGGCTAACGACGACACACCGAACTTGTTGGCAATGAGGTCAAGATAGTTTTCTTTGAAATAGTCCCGCTCACGTTCATCCTGTAAACCGTCATAACCCACATCCTGATATTTTCGGGCTTCGGGGTCGTTGTCAAAAGCATTGACTATCAGCTGAGTGGTGGGAACACGGCCCCAAGCGGTAAATTCCACATTTTCATCAGAACCGTCACCGGGAAGTCCGTTTTCAAAGAATTTCATACCATCGCGAAGAATATCCTCCGAAATGTCGCCCAGGTTGAAATAGAGTTTACCGCCACTATGGTTCGGATTGTCAATGAACGGATCCATCATCCAAAATTCGATGTATTCGTAGTTGGAGGATTCGAAGTCTGTGTTGTCGAATTTGCGCATGATGCCGCCCCAACGGGTTTCCGGATTTTTCAGGGTGCCATCGTCGTTGATACCACGCGAAACACCTTCCTCTCCAGCCACATCATAGTTGTAGGGGCCTTTTTCCGAAGGATAGTAAGCCATGTTGAACACCGTCATATAGGTGGAAAGCTCCGTGCCGGACTGTTCTCTATAGGGGAAGAGTTCCGGTTCATAGACGGCGCGTGCGTATGGGACGGAAAGGTCCTCCTTGGTGATGTTCTTCGGGGTGGCATTGTTATTATTATAGAATAACGGTTCAATGACATACCAAGACATCAAAGCCCTGTTGTAGCCGTAGGAGAGTTGCTTGCGGGAATTTTCCGTAATACCATACGGACGAGCTTCGGGAAACAGGTCCGGCTGCCCTTGCGGCGTGGAGGCCAGCACCCAATTGGACATGGTGGAAAGGTCAATGGAAGATTTGGCCGCCTCGAAATCATCAATATAGGTGGTTCCCGACTTGCCTACTGCTCGGTTGTGACCTGGGATAAAATGAGCAAACTCACCCTCCAAATTCAAGTTGGAAGCTGTGGTGGTGCTATGGAAGGTTATCTTGTCTATGACTTTTGTTAAAAACGGCAATTCGGTCTTGTAGGCGAAATTCATGCCCCAAACCACGTTGTTGATGGGTTCATCCCCGTAATTGACCTTGTTTGTTTGAGGACGCTCCATCAAATTGAGGATGGTGGCCCCGATATTGAAGTTTTTGGAGAAAATATAGTCGAAATTGGCACCCAGCATCACCTGGTCATTGGCCATGATTTCGTTGTCGTTTTCTATGGAAATGGAGATGGGGGTTCCGGAGTTTAATATGCCCTGGTTGATGATGGAAACGGTTCCCATGTCGTAATTGACAGTGTAATCCACGTTTTCCGTCAACTGGATGCCACCAGCGGTCACCTTTACAGAGCCTGGGGCCACATTGGTGGAAGTGAAATGGTATTCCGAACCGTAGGAGGAGCGGTAACTGCCCTCCAAATAGTATTTGTTTTTGTTGGTGATTTGCTGGGCCATGGTTTTGGTCATGGTATAAAGCGAATCATAGGCATAGAGGTCGGCGAGGTTGGCTTCATCCTCATCGAAAATGGCTCTCAAATCCTTGCCGAAAGGCTCCACAGTGGGGAAATAGATGCGTCCGTTGTTGGCGTTGATAGTACCTCCGTTGATGGCCGCACCGTCAATAAAGTCGAAAATGCCATCCGGAGACGGATCCTGTTGTTGGTTCAAACGGTCTAATCCCATCAGTTTGATGAGGGCGATACCTTTGTTCTTTCCTTTGGTGAAGAAGCCGTTGGCAATGCCGTCCTCATCACCTGTGTAAAGGATGTTCAACCGGAATTTTTCGGGCGACACCTGATAGGCGGAGAGGGAATAGACGTTTTTCATCATCAGCTTCCACAGCGGGGAACGGGTGTTCAGGTTAGTGCTCTTCAACAATTTGACACGAAGACAGTTGGGTGCGGACACCTCGTTTGCAAACTCACCCACCTGATACACATGGTCGTCACCAATGACCGTGTATTGGAACGCCACAGCCAGCACTTGGTCGGAGTTGAGGGCGGAATTCAAGGTGATGAAGCCCAACTTCGGGTTGAAGGTGTATTCGGAAGGCGAGAGCAAGCGGGCACTTTCCACTTTTTCGTAGTTGGTACCGGCCTTCATGCCTACCGAATGCAGGTTGTTGGACACGCTGGAAATATTACGAATCAGCGAGGAGTCCACAATCTGAATCAGGTTGTTGATGTCGTTGTCGGGATACATTCCGCCACCGGAAGCCGCCGGATTATAGGAGAGGGCCCCGAATTCAGGGTTGGCCTCGCCAAGGTCAGTGAAAGCCACAATGTTACGGTTTTCCTGAGTGGCTGCTCCAACAGTGGTGCGCCAAACTTCGATCTTGGTGATGACGATGGGCGAACTTACCAACGGAAGCGTTTTCAAATATTCGTTGTAGTGGTCGCGGAAGAATTGTCCAAGGAAGAAGTGCTTGTTCTCCTCGTACTCGTCGGCACGGAAGTAGAAGTCCTCTGTTTCCGCTCCACCTGTGATGGTCATGGTTTCCGAGGTGCTCTTTTTCTGAGAGGCCACCGCCGTCACCATGAGGTTTCCGAATTTCAACTGCGTTTTGACACCAAACAGGCTTTGGCTACCGGTAATCAGCGTGCTGTTCAAGGGAAGCGTTACATTACCAAATTCTATAAGTTGCAGAATATCATCCTCTTTACCGGCGTATTTCAGCTTGATTTTGTCCATGTTGTTGTCCAATGAAAGCTGGTCGGTCGTGTAGTTGAGGTTGAATTCTATTTTGTCGCCGATTTTGGCGATGAGGTTCAGTTGGATATCCTGATCGAAGTCAAAATCCGTATGCCGTTGCTGTTTTAATGGCAGGTTGTCGTTATCCACCTGGTTGTATTTGACGCCGAATTTCAGTTCCACGCTTCCGGAGGGGCGTATGTCGATAGTGTTGCTGCCGAAGATGCCCTCGAAGATGTCGCCGCCGATGTGAATTTGAGGGATCAGACCGCCGCCGCGTCGGTTGCCGCCGCCGGCATAGGAGTTGCTATGCGAATGCCAGTAGTCGTTGATGCTCTGCCGCAAGTCGTAGTTGATGTACTCATTAACATCCATGTACGCGCCCGGCCCGAAGGGCGTATTGCCCGTCATGTACTGGAAGTTGTACGTGTTGGTTTCCGGGTCGTATTGGATAACGGTTCCGACTCCTGGCGGGTTGTGCAGGGAGAAGGGACTGGTGAAGTTGTTTTGCAACGGGTTGTTGTTGGGTTGCGGCACAATCGGCGGGTTGGTGTCCGGTGGTGTGAGTGGAACAGGACACCCGGTGAATGCCATACTCCCGTTCGTGGCATGTGGCACGATGTTAGCTTGGACTGTCAGACGGCACAAGCTCATCAAAACCATAATGTATATAATATATAATGTATGTCGGGTTGCTTTCAAATCTACTATAACAATTTTAACGCCTTCTTTATCATGTCTTCCACAGACAGATTCAAACCTTCTGCCTTGATGATTTTGTCCAACACGGATTCTGCACTGGTTTTCGGAAATCCCAAGGCCAATAAAGCAGATAACGCTTCATACTTATTATTATTGTATGAGACTGAAATTTTTGATTCGGCGGACCAGTTGGCCTTCTTGGTTTTGTCTTTCAATTCGATGATCACCCGCTGGGCGGTTTTGGCTCCGATGCCTTTTATGGACTGGATGGCGCGCACATCTTCGGTGGCGATGGCGTTCAACACCTCGCCCACGCTCATGGAGGATAGGATCAGTCGGGCGGTGTTGGGGCCAATGCCGTTCACGGAAAGCAGGAGCTTGAAGAGTTCGCGTTCCTCCTCGTTCATGAAGCCATAGAGAATCTGTGCGTCTTCCTTTATAATATAATAGGTAAGCAGGGTGATTTCCTCCTCGTCTTTCAGTTGGGAATAGGTGGCAAGGGATATGTTGATGTAGAATCCGATGCCGCCTGCCGTCTCTATGATGACGTAAGCAGGATTCTTTTCAACCAGTTTTCCTTTTATGTAACTTATCATAGTATGAGGATAATAAAGCGCAAAAATACAAAATCAGCAGGTTCGAATCACAAAAAAACAACGTTGTTATCAACAACGTTGTTTTAAGTACTGCGTACGAGAATCGAACTCGTATTGCAAGATTGAGAATCTTGATTCCTAACCGTTAGAAGAACGCAGCAGGATTTGAGGCTGCAAAGATACATTTTTTTTGAAATGACAGCACTCTCTTCGACAAAAAAATAGGAGGATGTTCTACATCCCCCTATTTCCCAGTATAAATGTGTTTTATAAAATGTTAGCGTACAATGAATTTGTAAACCGCATTGCCTTTTTCGCTTTCCAGGTTCAGGAAGTACACGCCTTTCGACATGTTGTTGACCGGAATGGTGAAAACTTGTTCGCTGCCGCTGTGGTTGAAACGATCGGAGAAAACCACCTTGCCCGTCACATCCACCACCTTGGCGTGGATGGTTTGAGCCTCATTGGTTGAGATGGCGACGTTCAGCTTTTCGGAAGCCGGATTCGGGTAGAGGTTCACATCCTGGAATGTGTTGCGGTCGTTCACGCCGGCAATCTGCCAATAGCCGAGTTCGAAACCGGAACCCTGCTCCCACGTGTCGGATGCGAATTTGACCAGCACTTTGGACTTGTCCACATTGAAAGCGGTTTTCAGCATAGGCATATTGTAAATGTCGTAACGGGCAATGAAGGCAGGGTTGTTCTGGTCTGTGAAATCATAGATATCCACAAAGTCACCGGCGGCCAAATCGAATTTTTCAAATGCGAACGTATAACCTGCGGAGAAGGGGAGACGGATAATCCATGTGCAGATGGTGTTGGCACGGTAGGGCGTGTTGTTGCCTGTTTCATCGCCAGCCTTATCGGTTATGACATCATGCCAGTTGGTTGTGAATACTTCGGCTTCACTACAGGAGGAAGCTGTGTTTTTGAAAGCGCTTACATTGTAGTTGAGCACAAAGCCGTAGTCGGTTTCGGAATTCTCAGCGGAGGTGAACACCACCAGCACGCTGTCGCTCTTGACATTGATGGAGGCGGGCAGATTCTGGCCGGGGAAGTCACCGTGAATGGCATCACCATTGGGGGAATAGTCGCTGCAGGCCGACATGCGGTAGTTGCCGGTGTAGGTTTGCTTGATGCCGCTGGCTTCGGTACCGCCGTTGTAAATCATAACTTTGTCACCCTCTTTGAGTTTGAGCTTGGAAAACTTGAACGTGTAAGTATCGGCATTCGGGCAGGCGATAACCCAAGTGCGGTGCGAATTTTTAGCATACTTCACATGTCCGGCACCATCGCTGATAGTACCGACAGATGCAGTCACACGGCTGTCGCTGATGGCCGGCTTGGCCACGGCGGCGGAATCACCCGGGCACAGTTTGATGAGCATCTGCTCGGAATCTTTCAAATTGAAGTTTCCGTAAGAGGCGGACACCTGGTTGGTGAGCAGGAAATATCCGTTGCCGCTGCCACCCCAACCCCAGTTGGTGTGGAAATAGGTGGCATCGTGAATGTTCTGGGTGGTGATAGTCGAATCCAGAACGGAAATGGTTTGGTTTACGTAAACAATTGAGTCGTGTCCGACAATAGTGTCAATGATGGTGACGGGCGTCGTGATTGTATTGATGGAGTCAATCACGATGTTGTTCAAGCTGTCAAGATGGGAGATGGTGTCGTAGGTGATGATTGTCTCCACATGGGTCAGCGTGTCATAAAGGGTGATGGTCTGAGGTACGACAATCGTCGAGTCATGGCTGTAGTTGGTGGTGGTGTAGGTGGTGTCGTAGAAAGTTGTATAACCATCCACAATCCAAGCGTGACCACCCGTGACGGTATCATGACAGGTTCCGGCGAAGAAGATAGGACGACGGGCATCCAGCTCTTCTTTGGCCAAGTCAATCCAATTGTGTGCAGTGGATGCAGAGGTCACCACATCGGTAATACGCTTGTATTGGGCAGCTTGAGAGTAGGAGAAATAATTCTGCATGGATTCCAGAGCCTTCTCGGTTTGGGAACCGGAACCGCCGGAACCGCTTACGGAACCGTATTTCATATCTACGGAAACACCGCAATGGTAGAGAAGCTTAGCCAATTCGCCGTGATAGACTTTCCCATTCGGATCAATCTTTTTGGGCATGGCATCGTAGTTGTAATGGCTTGTGCCAAAGTTCACATCCTGCAGAGGGAATGTGTAGAGAAGCTCACCGTCATCGCTCATTTCTCTTGGAATATACATGTGACGGCCATAGCCCTGGGTGGGATAGCGGTAGTAGTTCATGATGTTACCCATCGTCACGGCCACACAACCGACCAAAGAACGGCAGTCATTGTTGGCATAGCCTTCCGTATATTGGGCATACGGAGTGGCAGGACAATATTGGTTGTAATACGGGAACTGGTCCCACTCGGTAGTGATCAAAGGTTCCACATAAGGGCTCTTTTTTACCGATTTGGTGTTAAGGGAGAAGGATTTATAATGGTCCCAATCCGCTTTTTTCGCAACAGAAGCTTCCGGATTCTTAATCAGGAAAGAAATCTGGTCCGTGAATTTCTCAGCATAGAAATCCGCACCCGTGCCAGTCTGGTAGTTGCTTTCCAGCGAGTAGCCCAGCACAGGAGAGGCCAATTCGGTGGCGGAAACAATGATGAATCCCTTTTCTCCCACTTGGAAACGGTAGAAAACGGGGTTGCCTTCCTCGTCATATTGCGTGTAGGTCAGCGTGAGCTCGAGGTTCTGAGCCTCCATGGAACCCATACGTTCCGACAGGAAGTTCCGGGAAACCTTCATGGCTTCAGAAACAGGCACGACATTCGTGGCGTATCCCATGAAGATCAGCGCCACTAATGAGAACAAAAGAATAAATTTTTTCATACTAGTATTGTTTAATATTTAATTTCGTAAAAGTCGCCAAAAATACAAAAAAAAACAAAATGAACTTTTTGATGCGCGGAAATTTGTAATGTGTTGTTTGTTAATATGTTCAAGTGTAATACAAATGGTTTTAAACGATTTCCACGCCAGCTTTGTCCGTCACTTCCCCGATTTCAAAGGCTTTTTCCCCTAATGATTCGAACATCTTGCAAACCTCATTGGCATCGTTCGGATGCACCACGAGGATCATGCCGATGCCCATATTGAAGATGTTGAACATTTCGCGGTGTTGTACCTTTCCGTACTTTTCGAGGAACGGGAAGATGGGAGGCATTTCCCAGCTGCCTTCGTGAATGAGGATGCCCTGTCCTTCGCGGAGCACGCGCGGGATGTTCTCGTCGAAGCCGCCGCCGGTGATATGGCAGATAGCGTGTACATCCACTTTGGCAAGCACGTCAAGCACGGGGCGCACATATATGCGCGTGGGCGTGAGCAGCACGTTGCCGAGGGTGTCGGGCAGCGTCTCGTATTGGGTGTTGAGGTCCAGCTGGTTGTCCTTGAAGACGATTTTGCGTACCAACGAAAACCCGTTGGAATGCACGCCGGAAGAGGCCAGGCCGATCAGCTTGTCGCCGACTTGCACTTTGGAGCCGTCAATGAGCTTGGCTTTTTCCACAGCACCCACCGTGAACCCGGCGATGTCGTATTCGTCTTCGTCGTACATGTCCGGCATCTCGGCCGTCTCGCCGCCGATGAGCGCGCAGTTGGAAAGCACGCAGCCGTCGGCCACGCCTTTGACGATAGCCTCGATCTTGGCCGGGTCGTTTTTGCCCACGGCGATGTAGTCGAGAAAGAAGAGCGGCGCGGCGCCCTGGGCCAGAACGTCGTTCACACACATGGCCACGGCGTCCTGACCGATGGTGTCGTGACGGTCCATCATAAAGGCGATTTTCAGCTTGGTGCCCACCCCGTCGGTGCCACTCACCAGAATCGGCTCCTTGTAGTTCAGGGAGGCCAGGTCGAACATGCCGCCGAAACTGCCGATGTTGCCCATCATGCCCGGACGGTTGGTGCGGGCGATATGTTTTTTAATCAGTCGTACAGATTCGTAACCGGCTTCCAAGCATACGCCGGCTTCTTCGTATGATTTTGCCATAACTGTTTGGTTTTAAATGATTAACATTGCATCTCCGTAGGTAAGGAAACGATATTTCTCCGCCACAGCCTCCTTGTAGGCCTTCATCACGAACTCGTAGCCACCGAAAGCGGCCACCATCATGAGCATCGAACTTTGGGAGGCGTGGAAGTTGGTGACCATGGCGTTGCCCACCATGAAATGGTAAGGAGGATAAATGAACTTGTTGGTCCAGGTGTCCACCTTGCCGTTCATTTCGGTGGTCTTGACATGGCCGTTGGCATATACGGACGATTCCAACGCTTTCATGGTCGTGGTGCCCACCACCACAATGCGGTGGCCCTCGTCCTTGGCTTTGTTGATCTCGTCAGCCACGGAGGCTTTGATGATCATGCGTTCGGAATCGGATTTGTGCTTGGAGAGGTCCTCCACGTCGATGTCGTTGAAGTTGCTGAGACCGGCGTGCAGGGTGATATAGGTGCGCTCGATGCCTTTGAGCTCCATCTGCTTCAGCAGGATACGGCTGAAGTGGAAGCCGGCGGCAGGGGCCACTACGGCGCCCTCTTCCGTGGCATAAAGCGTCTGGTAGTCGAACTCATCCTCCGGTGCGATCTCGCGGAGCCGCTGGATGTCATCGGGCAGCGGGGTGGTGCCGATATCCATCAGTTTCTTTTTGAAAGCGTCGTGATCGCCGTCGAACAGGAAGCGGAGCGTGCGCCCGCGGGAGGTCGTGTTGTCAATCACCTCGGCCACGAGGCTGTCATCCTCGCAGAAGCAGAGTTTGTTGCCGATGCGGATTTTGCGAGCCGGATCCACAAGAACATCCCACAAACGGCTCTCCTCATCCAACTCGCGAAGAAGGAAGACACGGATGCTGGCGCGGGTCTGCTCCTTTTCACCATATAGCAGAGCGGGGAAAACCCGCGTGTTGTTCATCACGAAAAGGTCACCCTCGTCAAAATAGTCCAAAATGTCCTTGAAAAGACGATGTTCTATCGTTTTTGTCTTACGGTTCAATACCATCAGGCGTGCCTCGTCGCGCTCCTCGGTCGGATGCAAGGCTATCAATTCCTGAGGCAGATAATACTTAAATTCGGATAATTTCATTGTAAAAAATTTGGCGTGCAAAGATACAACAAAATTCCCCTTTTGTCAAGTGCTTTTTTAATATGGTATAAATAAATGATAGTATAAAAGCGGAAAAATAATTAAGATATTGACAATCAATAATTTTAATCTTTCCTTAAGGGTCGGTGGTTCAGGAATCGGTTCTCCTGGCTGATGCTCTTCACCCGCTCCAACGTTTGTGGGGTGAAGAAAGATTCGGCCACTTTTTCCTCCATATAGTCAATGGCCAGGTCGTTGGGATGCGACAGGTCTTTGGCATAGAAACGATAGTCACGGAGGTCGTCCATCAGAAACTCGTAGGCGGGGAAGTAAAAGATGTTCTCGTTGTCCACCAGCTTCTCCTCGGCCAGAAGTAGCACCGCCTTGCTCAGCGTGTTCTCGTGCATGCCGTCGCCCGCGTGGCGCACGGGACTGACCGTGAAGATAACCTTTATGTCAGGGCGTGCCTCCCGAACCAGCGCCAGCGTTTCATTCCATTGGGAAACAATCTTCTTGATATCCAATCGGATACGCTCAAACTGGTAGTTGGGAATCTTGTGGCAGTTGGAGACAATCAAATCGCGGGGGATGAACTTGTAGCAGAAAGCGGTTCCGAAGGTGACAAACAGATAATCCGTATGTTGGAAGAATTCGGATGCTTTTTGCAGATGATCGTCAATATTCTGCTCGAAAACCTGGAAATTGTCGCGGGAGAAGCGCCCGTGATGGGCAAAGCTGACCCACGTGTCCCGGTATTTGTAGAAATAGCGGTCCTTGTCGAAGGCTTCCGGTCGCATGAGCAGCCGGATGGCGCGGTCGATGGAGACGGGGTTGAAAAGCACGCCGAAGGGGTTGGAGCAGACATTGAAACGGTGCCGTCCGAAATAGTTGCCCATATTGTCGGAAAAACAGGATCCGAGAAGCATGATGCTATCCTCGTATCCGATATGGAACGGGTATTGCGGGGCGGGTATGTTGGTACGGAATTGCATATTCTTTTTATTTGGGTATTAATAACTTGGCGAATTTCAGCAGGAGTGTTTTCGTCCCTACAGTGTCAAAACTGACAACGGCTTTGGTGTCGGGGGCGAGACCCTCCACCGACTGTACGTTTCCGAAGCCGAACTTGAAGTGGTACACCCGCACACCGGGTCTTATTTGGTCAATGGAGGCCGGGTCGCCCACCATGTCCATTTGCACGTCGTTCTTGGTCTTGACTGTAGGCTTGTTAGCGGCAGGTTGTTTAGATGCGGTGTCGGATGTGGAATAGGTGCGCGGCTTCGGCGTGTCATAACGGCGGAACGACCACTCAGTGTCATTGGAGCGGGCGAAGGACCCTTTTCCGGAAGATGCTTTTTTTGTGATGTTGAGGTATTTGTCCGGAATCTCCTCTAAAAAGCGGCTGTCTTCGCAGAATTGCAGCGACCCGAAACGGTAGCGGGTTTGCGCGGAGGTCAGCGTCACCTGCTTTCTCGCACGGGTGATGGCCACATAGAAAAGGCGTCGTTCCTCCTCCATCTCCATTCGCGAGTTGGCGCATAAGGAAGACGGGAACAAGTTCTCCTCCAAACCGGTGATGAACACATAGTCAAATTCCAGCCCCTTGGCCGAGTGGATGGTCATCAGTTTCACGCAATCCTCCTCTTCGGCTTTGTTCTCTTCATCGTCGCTTAACAGCGCAATGGATTCCATAAATTGGTCCAAAGAGGGGAAATATTCTTCAATGAGTTCGCCGGTGTTTTCGTTAAAACTACTCTCAGGTTCCTTTTCGGTGAAACTTTTGATGGCGTCCAACAGCTCTTCCACATGGTCCACACGCTCTTTCTCGTCGGTGTTTTCCTTGAGCACTTTGGCAATGCCCGTTTGGATGACGATATGCTTGCCCAGCTCATAGGCGTCGTCTTTTTTCAGTTGGGCGGAGAAGCCGCGGATCATGTCGGCGAATTCCACCAAGCGGTTACAGGTGGCGCCGTTGATGCCGGTGGGGTAGGCTTGCGGGTTGCAGACCACGTCCCAGAGGCGGGCGTTGTTTTCGTCGGCGGTGGCGGCGATGCGCGACATAGTGGTGTCGCCGATGCCCCGCATGGGATAGTTGATGACGCGGCGCAGCGACTCTTCATCGTAATGGTTGATGACCAGCCGGAAATAGGCCAGCACATCTTTGATTTCCTTGCGTTTGTAGAACGAGAGTCCGCCGTAAATCTTGTACGGGATGTGCCGCTTGACCATAGCCTCCTCCAGCGTACGTGATTGGATATTAGTACGATAGAGGATAGCGAATTGGCTCGGTCGGGCGTGCTCGTTCATGCGGGTCTCGAAAATGGCGTTGGCCACGGTGGCAGCCTCGTCGGTGTCGCTGGCCGCCCGTATCAGGTTGATTTTCGGACCCACTTCATTTTCCGTCCAGATGTCTTTCGGCATCTGGTCCTTGTTGTTGCGGATGACGGCGTTGGCCGCATTGACGATGTTTTGCGTGGAGCGGTAGTTGCGTTCCAGTTTGTAGATGGTGGCGGCGGGGTAGTCACGGCGGAAGTTCAGGATGTTCTGGATGTCCGCCCCCCGGAAGCCGTAGATGCTCTGCGCATCGTCGCCTACTACGCATATATTCTGATTCAGAGCCGATAACTTTTTGATAATCAGATATTGTGCATAGTTTGTATCCTGATATTCGTCCACTAATATATAGCTGAAACGCTGCTGATATTTGTATAGCATTTCAGGGAAATCGCGAAGCAGGACGTTCATGTAGTAGAGCAGGTCGTCGAAGTCCATGGCGTCGGCGTTCCGAAGCCGTTTGTTGTAGCGGTCGAAGATCTGGTGTATCAGCGGTTTGCCGGCGGCGGCATCCGCCTGGATGATCTCGTTGTTGTCGGCATATTCCTGGGCGGAGAGCAGGCTGGACTTGGCAGAGGATATGCGGTTGAGCACATAGTTGGGTGCATAGATTTTCGGGTCCAGTTGAAGCTCTTTCACAATGCTCTTAATCAGGGATTTGGAGTCTTCCTGGTCATATACGGTGAGGTTATGTGTATAGCCTAATTTCTCGTCCTCTATGCGGAGGATGCGGTAGAATACGGAGTGGAAAGTGCCCATGGTGACGGCTTTGGCCACCTCGCCGCCCACAAGGGTGACGATACGGGCGCGCATTTCGGCGGCGGCTTTGTTGGTGAAGGTCAGCGCCAGGATGTGGTAAGGGTTCACCCCGCATGACAGCATGTAGGCGATACGGTAGGTCAGCACCCGCGTTTTCCCCGACCCGGCACCCGCCAGAACCATGATGGGACCGTCCACCTGCTTCACGGCAAGTTGCTGTTGTTCGTTCAATTGCGATAATATGATTTCCTGCTGCGTCATGGGTTGGAATTTTGGCCGCAAAAGTACTATTTTTATAGGTGGAATCGGTTAATAAAATGTTAATATTTTTTTGCTGTTGTTTTATTTTGAAAACAGTGAAAAAACTATCTTTGCCGACGTGCGTTATTCGCAGGCAGTCGGTAAGTCCCACCTTTAAACAATCATAGCGCACCTGTCCCATCTTTATTTGGCAATTACTCATTATTAAAATCCGGCTGCCTGCTTTTTTATACCAAATTAAAATGTATCTTTGCACGCTCTAAAAAAATCACAAAACAATGTTAAGAACACATACTTGCGGCGAGCTGACTATCGCCAACGTACAGCAGGAAGTCACCCTTTGCGGGTGGATACAGAAGATACGCCATCTGGGTGGCATGATTTTCATCGATTTGCGTGACCGTTACGGCATTACCCAATTGGCATTCAATCATGAGGCGAAGCCGGAGCTTTGCGAAAAAGTGGAGAAGATGGGTCGTGAATGGGTGATCCGCATTACCGGAACCGTCATTGAACGATACAGCAAGAACAAGAATATCCCCACCGGTGACATTGAAATTGATGTGCAGGATGTGGAGGTGCTGAACGAATCCATCGTTCCGCCGTTCACCATTGAGGACGTGTCCGACGGCGGCGACGAGCTCCGCATGAAATACCGTTATCTGGATATTCGCCGCACGCCGGTGAAAAACAATCTGATCTTCCGCCATCGGCTGGGATTGGAAATCCGTAAATACCTGAGCGAGCACGGTTTCCTTGAAATAGAAACACCGTTCCTTGTGAATAGCACTCCCGAGGGGGCCCGCGACTTTCTCGTGCCCTCGCGTATGAACCAGGGCGAGTTCTACGCCCTGCCGCAGTCGCCGCAGACACTCAAGCAGCTGCTGATGATCTCTGGCATGGACCGTTATTTCCAGATTGTGCGCTGCTTCCGCGATGAGGATCTCCGTGCCGACCGCCAGCCTGAGTTCACCCAGATCGACTGTGAGATGTCGTTTATCGAACAAGAGGACATCCTCAACATTTTTGAGGGTTTGGTAAAACATATATTCAAGACTTTCAAACAGATGGAAATTGGCCCGATTGAACGCATCACATGGGCCGATGCCATGAAATACTACGGCTCCGACAAGCCCGATGCCCGTTTCGGGATGCGTTTTGTGGAGCTCAACGACCTGCTTCAACACAAGGATTTCAAGGTGTTCAACGAGGCTGAGTTGGTAGTGGGTATCAAGGCCGACGGTTGCGGCAACTACTCCCGCAAGCAGCTGGACGGTCTGGTGGAGTTTGTGAAGAGCCCGCACGTGGGTGCCGGCGGTCTGGTGTATGTGCTCTGTAACGCCGATGGCACGTTCAAATCCTCCGTGGACAAGTTCTACACCCAGGAAGATCTGAAAGCCGTGGCCGAACGTTTCGAAGCCAAGCCCGGCGACCTGCTGCTCATCATGTCCGGCAAGGCTATGAAGACGCGTCAGCAGCTTTGTGCCCTGCGCTTAGAGATGGGCAATCGTTTGGGATTGCGCAAGGCCGGCGAGTATAAAATCCTCTGGGTGATTGACTTCCCCTTGCTGGAGTGGGACGAGGAGACGCAACGTTTCTACGCTATGCACCATCCGTTCACCGCGCCCAAGCCCGAGCATGAGGCTATGCTGGAGAGCAATCCCGGCGCAGTCAACGCCAACGCCTACGACTTGGTCATCAACGGGTCCGAGATCGGCGGGGGCTCCATCCGTATCCACAACCCCGAATTGCAGAAGCGCATGTTCAAGGCGCTTAACTTCACGGATGAGCAGGCGCAGAGCCAGTTCGGCTTCCTGATCGACGCTTTCAAGTACGGTGCTCCCCCGCACGGTGGCATCGCCTTCGGCTTCGACCGTCTTTGCGCCGTGTTGTCGGACTGCGATTCCATTCGCGACTTCATTGCCTTCCCCAAAAACAATGCCGGTCGCGACACCATGCTGCCCGCGCCCACGCCGATCAACCCGGCCCAGTTAGACGAACTGAACATTGCCATTAAAAACCCCGACAATGCAAAATAACAACACCTATAACTCGTTCAGCTTAGTGCAGTTTCTTTGGAAATGGCGCAAATGGCTGCTCATCATCTGCGGTGTCACCTTCGTGCTTTCCGCTGTCTGTTCTTGTTTTATAAAACCCAAGTTCAAATCCACAGCCACCATCTACGCGCCGCGCACCAACTCCACCGCCAAAATCCTGCTCAACGAGCAGAACTACAACGAGCGCTTGGATATCAAAGCGTATGCCATCGAGGCGGAGACCGAGCAGATGATGCAGCTGCTGGATGCCCAGGAGATCAAGGATTCGCTGATCGCCAAGTACAACCTGGCGGAGGCGTACGGCATTGACACGAAGAGCAAAGGCTGGAAAACCCGCTTGAACAAGACGTTGATGGGCAATATGACCATCAAGCGCACGGACTATGGGGCCATCGACATCTCCGTGGCCGACTGGGACGCGCAGCGGGCATGCAACATGACAATGGATATCCTGCGTTATATCGACACGCTGAAAAACCGTGTGGAACGGGAACGCTCACTGGCCGCCTACCGCATTCTCCAACACCAGGTGGACTCGGTGGACAACGAAATCCAACGCTGCGAGGATTCTCTGCGCGTGTGCATGGAAAACGGCGTCTTCGACTTCGAATACCAGTCGGAGCGACTGATGCAACAGTATGCCATTGCAGTGGCCCAAGGCAATACCGCCGCCCTCAACCGCCTGAAAGCCGAACAGGAAAAATTGGCCGAATGGGGCCCTAAGGTGGTGATCCTGCGTGAGCTGATTGAGAATTTCAGCAAATACCAGTCCATGTGCCGTCAGAAGATGATGGATGCCCGTGTGGACATGGAGAACGAGATTCCAGTCAAATTCGTGGTCAACAGCCCGCAGGTGGCCGACAAGAAATTCTATCCCAAACGCTCCCTTGTGGTGCTGGTGTCCACCTTCTGCGTCCTTGTCATCTCGGTGTTTGTCTTATTAATGATTGAAAAAATTGAAGAGAAACCTTCTGTCAAGGTTGAAGAATCTGTTGAATAGGCTTGGCCGTGAAAAGAGTGTCTTCTTAGGCATTATCTTATTGCTGCTGATTTTCAACTGTTATGCCATCTATAAGGAGAAACCGCTGATTCCGCTCCTTACAGGGGCGCTGGTGCTGGTGTACCTGCTGGTTTTCCATGTGGACTGGACCATGTACCTGATGGCCCTCTCCACACCGTTTTCCGTCATCATGGACATCCAGGACAAGCATTTGGGACTCTCCTTGCCATCGGAGGCGTTCATGATTTCGCTGACGTTCATTTTCTTCTGTCGTATTTTATATGATTGGTATTTAGACCGAAAGCTGCTTACCCATCCCATTTCCATTGTTCTCTACGTATATCTGCTGTGGATGTTCCTGACGTGCATTACCAGTGAGATCCCGTTGGTGTCGTTCAAGTTCTGGGCCTCCAAAATCTGGTTCACCACCTCTTGTTACTGGATGCTGATCCAGCTGATGAAGGACGACATGCGTAATATGGTCCGCTATTTCAATTGCTATGCGATAGGCTTGGCCTGTATTGTGCTCATTACCACATACAAACACGCCTTGAGCGGCTTCGACGACCGGTACGCGCACTGGGTGATGAGTCCGTTTTACAACGACCATACCGCGTACGGGGCTGTGCTGGCCTTTTTTCTGCCCATCACGGCATGTTGCTTCTTTTTGCCAAACAACAACCTGTGGCAGAAGCTGTTTTATGCGGGGTTGACCGCTCTTTTCTTCCTCGGCTTTTATCTTTCGTTCAGTCGCGCCGCCTGGATCAGCCTCGTCATCGCCATTGGCGTTTTTATTATTTTGAAACTGAAAATCAAACTCTCATGGCTGGTCGTGGCTGCCGCCATTCTCGGGGGGGCGTTTTATTTTTATGCGGATGACATTTTGTATAAAATGAGCAGAAACAGTCAGGATTCGTCAGGAAAATTGGTGGAGCAGCTGCAGTCGGTGTCCAACATCACCACGGATGCGTCCAATGTGGAACGTCTGAACCGCTGGAATGCCGCCTTTTCGATGATAAAGGAGCGTCCGTTGGTAGGGTGGGGGCCTGGTACCTATCAGTTTGAGTATGCCCCTTATCAGAAAAGCTATTTCAAAACCATCATCACCACGGATTTCGGGGATGGCGGGAATGCGCACAGCGAATACATCGGCCCTTGCACCGAATCAGGAATCCCGGGGCTGCTCACCGTTCTTGCGTTGGTTTTCGTGAGCCTATACACAGGCATCCGCACGTACAACCGCACGGAGGACAGGACCGAAAAGCTGCTGGCCCTGATGATGACGCTGGCCCTCATCACCTATTTTGTGCACGGTACATTGAACAATTTTCTGGATACCGACAAGTTGTCGCTGCCTTTCTGGGGCGCTTTTGCGGTTATCATGCTGTTGAATGTAAAAATGCGGGAACGGATCAGTTCAGGCTCACCCTCGGATCCAGCCATCCGTAGATAATGTCACACAATATATTTATTATAATAAGGATGATGGAGACGTAGAGCAGCGAACCCATCACCACGGGGAAGTCGTACTTGTCGAGGGCATCAACGATGACTACGCCCATGCCTTTCCAGTCGAAGATGTATTCCACGAAGACCGCGCCAGCCAGCAGTCCGGCTAACCAGCCCGAGATGGCGGTGACAACGGGGTTGAGGGCGTTTTTCAGGGCGTGGCGGGTAATGATGACGCTCTTTTTGAGGCCTTTGGCTTTGGCTGTGCGGATATAGTCTTGCGACAGCACATCAAGAAGTGAGTTTTTGGTCAGTTCCACCACAACGGCTAATGGTCTGATTCCTAATGTGATGGCGGGCAGGATGAGGTTTTTGAGGTCCAGATACTGGCCGGCGCCGTAGTCATCCACGGTATAGAGGCTGCCGAACATGCTCAGTCCGGTGATGTCGGAGAGCAGGAAGGCGAAAATCCAGGCTAAGAGGATGGCGGCGAAGAAGGAGGGCACCGACATGCCGAGGGTGGAGAACACCAGGGCCACGTGGTCGAACCAGGTGCCCTTGTAGAGGGCGCAGAAGATGCCGATGATGATGCCCACAATGAGGGCGAACACGATGGAGACGACAGCTAAGAGCACGGTTTTGGGAAACGCTTCGGCGATAATCTCCCCTACGGGGCGTTTGCTTTGGTAGGAGCGCCGCAGGTACGGGGTTTTGAGCACCACCGCCGATTTGCCCAACGGCAGTATTTTCACGTAATGATAGTCGTTGTCGTCCAGATAGAAAAACGAATCCTTGTCTTGGGTTTTGTGCCATGAGATGGGGGCCACATCGTTAAGATAGGCCAGATATTGGATGCCGACGGGCAGGTCGAGGCCCATCTCCTTGCGGATGGCCTCCTCGGTTTGCAAATCGCTGCGTTGGCCCATCATCATGCGTGCGGGGTCGGAGGGCAGCACGGTGAACAGGAAGAACACCAGCGTCACCACGCCGAGCATCAGCAGTAGGCCGTAACCGATCTTTTTGACAATATAACGTAGCACGGCGGCAAAGATACAATTTTTAGAAAAAAAACACCAATAATGTCAATATGGTTAATGTAGTATAGGAATATTTTTATACTTTTGCAACTTGATTTTCGTCAAAAAAAGACAATTCTTTTATTAATAGTTAAAATTGAAGCTTATGAAAAAGTTTTTATTGGTATTAATGTTGTTTTGTACCAGTATGTTCACGCTCAAGTTATCGGCTCAGATGACTTTGACCGTGGCGGACGGAACGACGACAAACAGTTACGTTCCTGTGTATGGTTTTTATATGGATGCTTACCTCCGTGCACAGATCATCTATCCTTCAAGTATGATGGCAGGCATGACGGGTAGCACCATCAACCAAATGACATTCTATTTGTCACAAAGTCCGTCAGATACATGGACAACAGTCATGCATGTGAAAATGGGAATTAGTTCCGATGCGACGTTTTCGGGTACTGCTTTCTTGCCCGCTCCCTCAGAGACCGTTTATACGGGTACGCTGACGGTGGCGAACGGACAGATGACCGTTACTTTTTCCAACCCGTTTGTATATACGGGTGGCAATCTGTTAGTGGAATTTGTCACGCAATCTGAAGGTAATTATTCTTCCGCTTATTTTTATGGAATATCTTCTACCGGATCGTCTTTGCAGGGATACAGCTATACTGATGTGGCTTCAATTTCTCCCTCATCAAGAGACTTTATTCCCAAGACAACATTTACGTATGCTCAGATGTCTTTGACATGTCCCAGTCCGTCGGACCTGATGGTGTCGGATATTACCAGCACGGAGGCCACGTTCTCCTGGACCACAGGCGGTACGGAAACCACATGGGATGTGTTTTTGACCGATAGCATCATGCAACCTGACAGCAATACTGTTCCTACAGACATTGCAACGGACACGTTCTACACTTTTTACAATCTTATCCCCAACACGGTTTACCACGCGTATGTCCGCGCCAACTGCGGTGGCGGCGATTACAGCTATTGGCGTTCCACCACATTCCGCACCAACTGTTCCAGTGAGATAGTTATTCCTTACTTGGAGGATTTCGAGAATGACGGTACTGGCGCAGGCGCCCACCCGATTTGTTGGAATATGGTTTCCAATGCCGCTCCCGCCAATCAACCTTATATCTATACTGTGAACCATACAAGCGGATCCAACTCCCTGTATATCAATAGCACACCTTCCGAATACACCTATATGGTCCTTCCGGCGGTGGAGAGCAGCTATTCCATGAACCAGATGATGCTGACGTTCGACTATGCCCGTTTGAATGCCAACTACAACACCAAATTGATTGTTGGTGTTATGGAGGATGATTCCACTATCAGCACATTTGTACCGGTAGATACTCTCATGCCAGAAAGTAGCACATATTGGCTTTCTGCGGAAGTCTATTTCGACAACTACACAGGCACAGGCCGAAATATCGCCATTTTGACGGATGGTCGTCATCAGCTGACCAACAACACCTTCTGTTTGGACTATCTGGAGGTGAAACCTGTTCCCAGCTGCCGCCGTCCCGGCAACGTTCATATCGTGTCCTCCAGCGAGGGAAGTGTCACCATTGAATGGGACGGGAATGCCAACCAATATGAGATTTCCTTTGTTGATACCCTCGGATTGGATCCGGATTCCATTGGCAATTTGGGTTTCAGCTATATTAGCACGAGCAACAACCCCTACACATTCTCCAACTTGATTAGTGGTAAGGAGTATGATTTCTTTGTCAGAGGGGTGTGCGGCAACGATCGTAGTGAATGGAGCGACCGTTTGCGTTTCATCGCTCCGTGTGGTGAAATCACCAGTTTGCCGTATGTGCAGACGTTTGACATAGAGGCAAACGGTGCACGTCCGGAGTGTATGACGACGATTTCCAATTCCTATGTCAACGTTCCGAATGTGTCGAACCATACGCTCTATTTCTATACACAGAATAACAATACCCAGTATGCGGTCTTCCGTCCGCTGGCCTCCAGCATAACTGTTTCAGACTTGGAGATGAAATTCAAGGGTTATACGGCTACTTCGGGTCAGATGATCAAAGTGGGTGTGATGACCGATCCTTTCGACGAATCCACGTTTGAATTGGTGGAGACGTTCATGCCTTCCGCCACCAGCACTTGGGAAGACCATACCACGTTCTTCGACAACTATACAGGCAATGGGAAATATATTGCCTTCTGTTACGCCAATCCCACCTCTGTCTATTCATTTTATGTTGACTCGGTGGTAATTGACAACATGGCCACTTGTTTTGTCCCGCGCAATGTCGAGGCAAACAATGTTACAGGTTCTTCTGCCTACCTTACGTGGGAGCCGGGTCTCCGCGAGTTGCAGACCAATTACACGTTGGAATATAGTGAACAGGGTCAAAACCAGTGGACACCGGTCACGGTGAATGATAACAACTATCTGTTGGGTGGTCTTACGCAGGTTACGGCTTACGAGGTACGTGTGCGTTCCAACTGTCCGCTTTCCAATTCGGATTATGTTTATGTCAATTTCGTTACAGGCTGTAATGCCGGCGGTGAGGTGACCGTTGGAAATGGTACAACAACAGAATACTACTATCCTGTCAATAATTATTATAATTATACTTACACACAACAGCTTTTCTTGGCCTCTGAGTTGAATGGAGCCGCTGATTTCCACAGCATTGCTTTTGATTATGCCTATGCAACGCCTTCGACTGCCAAAACAAGTGTGAACATTTATCTTGGCCATACGCCGGCCACCACGCTCACCACGTCTGATTTGGTGCCGTTCGACAGTTTGCATTTAGTGTATAGCGGTCCGCTGAACTGCCAACAAGGCTGGAACACCTTTAATTTCGATTCCATTTTCCATTACAACGGCACCGACAACCTGGTGGTGGCGGTAGATGATAATTCCGGTGACTATGATGGTAACTCTTACACCTTCCATGCACACGATGCCGGAGGCACCCGCACCGTGTACTACTATTCCGATTCAAACAATCCCGATCCTCAAAACCCGTCCAGTTTCTCCGGTAGCAAATCAACGGCCAGCAATCGCAGCAACGTCATCTTTGGTGGCAACTGCGACAGCACGGCTACCTGTATTGCGCCGAACGTGATCGTCAACAATATCACGGATGTAACGGCTGATGTGCAGATTGCCGCCGGCACCACGGAGACCTCTTGGACAGTGGAATACAAGACCGATGCAGATACCCTATGGACATCTTTGGGTTCGGTGAATGCAAGCAGTATTCCGGTGACATTGACCAGTTTGACCCCCAACACCCTTTATAATGTGCGGGTACAATCCAATTGCTCGCCCACGGAAAGCAGCGACTGGGCGACAACCTCTTTCACCACGGAATGTGCTGTTATTTCGCAGCTGTCTTACACCGAGAATTTTGACAGCTACACAACTTCGGGTTCCGGTGCTTATCCCGACTGCTGGCACATTTTGAGCAACTATTCCTCTTCAAATTATCCTTATTTGAGTACCATATCTTCAGGTGCAGGTACGCGCAGCCTCTATATCTACAGCACGGGTAATTACTACTCCGCCGCTATTCTTCCTACCATCGATGCCACCTTGATTCAAATCAACCAGACGATGCTTTCTATGAAATTGAGAAAGACTTCAAACAATTATTTTATCAAAGTTGGTGTTCTGTCTGATCTCACCGATTTCAATACATTCGAAGAGGTGGCCGTTTTGAGTCCGCAGACAACGAATGATTGGGAGCAGTTCTTTGTTTCTTTTGGTAATTATACGGGTACAGGCACTTATATTGCGTTGGTCAGTTACAATGAAGCGGGTCTTGCCTCTTACATGTATGTGGATGAGGTGGCGTTGGAAGATCTTCCAAACTGTTTTGTTCCCACTTCTCTCACGGTGACAGAAGTAACACAGTCGTCCATTTCACTGCAATGGAATGGAAACGGAGCACAAGAGTTTGAGGTGGTGGCTGTTCCTTCCGGTTCTACCCTTGCGAATGAAATTGACAATGGCAATATCATTTCGGCATACGATGATTCCATTACGGTGACCAATTTGATTTCCAGTACTTTGTACACCATTTATGTGCGTAGCAACTGTGGTTTCGAAAGCAGTTCATGGGCTAACACCACGGCCAGAACCGTCCAGGTGCCCGCCGCACTTCCTTGGGAATGTGATTTTGAGAGCAACAACCCTGGTTTCGACTTCGTGAATGGTTCGTCCAGCAACAAATGGTGCATCGGTACGGCTACCAACAACGGAGGAACACACTCGTTGTACATCTCCAACGACAATGGTGTCAGCAATACCTATACCAGCAACAGTTCTGCTGTTTGGGCGTATCGTGACATCTATTTCCCGGCTTGTCCCGATGGTTATATCTTCAGTTTCGATTGGAAATCGACAGGTGAAAGTTCTTTTGACTACATGATGGTGTTTTTAGGAGATCCTGTTGATATAGCTCCTAACAGTACGGGTGCTCCGGCGGGTTCCATAACGATGACAGCCGGTACCAATTCGTCGTATCCTACCTATTTCAACACGAACAGCAGTTATTTGACTTTCAACACCACGATACCCGGAATGACCACAGGTGCGATCAAGAGACTTTTCTTCTACTGGCGTGATGACTCGTCTGTACAGAACAACCCGCCCGCTTCCGTGGACAATATCAGCATTACGCCCATTTATTGTACGGCCCCGAGCAACCTTACGATAACCAATGTGGGTACGGATGGCGCCACCTTGACTTGGACCACGCCTGCCACTGTCAACAACTGTGTGGTCTATTACAAATCGGATGAGGATACCGCTTGGACAATAGAGAATACCGCTTCTTCGCCTTACACCCTCAGCGGTCTGATGCAAAGCACGCACTACACTGTGCGCGTGGCTTCGGATTGCGGCGACGGCGAACATGTCAGCCCGGTTATTTCCGGAACATTTACCACCATTTGCGACTGCTCGCCGGTGGAGAATCTGACCGTGAGCCAAATAGTGGGTACTTCTGCTATGCTGACATGGAGTAATGGTCCTAACGGTACGGCGTCTTCCTACACAGTGGAATATTCCGAAGCCAACCAGAACAACTGGATTCCCGCTGCCACCAACCTCACCACTCCCATGTACCTGTTGGGCGGCCTTGATCCCGGCACGGCTTACGACGTGCGCGTGAAAGTGTTCTGCAACGACAATACTGAAAGTATTTGGATTGTTGAACATTTCATCACGGGATGTTTGGCCGGTGGAGAAGTTGCAGTCGGTAACGGAACCAACGTAGAAAGCTATTTCCCGTGCTACTCTTGTTATAACTACTGTCTGACTGAACAGTTGTACATCTCTTCCGAAATCGGTGGTGCCGGCAATATAAGATCCATTTCATTCAACGCCTCTTCTGTGACGGCCACTCCCAGAAACTGGGCTGTTTATCTGATGCCGACCACCCAAACCTCATTGACAGGCTTTGTCAATATGGGTACGACAGCCGTGAAGGTATATGAAGGACCCGTGAACATCACCGAAGGATGGTTCACCATTAACTTCACCACCCTGTTCCCGTATGATGGCACTTCAAACCTGATTCTTGCTATTGACGACAACACGGGATCTTGGACGTGTTCGAATTCATTTTACAATCATGTAAATCCTCACGGTAACAGTTATTACTATTATATCGATGATGCGTCATTGAATCCCAATCCTTCCAGCGCAACATCCAGTTCACCCTCAAGCTCCACCTATCGGGCAAATGTCATTTTCGGCATGCCTTGCGATAGCAATGCTACTTGTGTAGCCCCGAACATGTATGTGAATAATGTCACTGCCTACTCGGCGGATGTCAACTGGGTGGCCGGTTATTTGGAAGGTGCATGGGAGATGGAGTATGCCCTTTACGGCGATTCTGTCTGGACGCCGGTGTCCAACCCGACTGGTTTCACTGCAGCTATTACCCAGCTTACTCCGGCCACGCACTATCAGGTGCGCATGCGTTCCGATTGTGGCAGTGAGTATAGTAGCTGGGTTTCGGCTGATTTCACCACGGAGTGTGCTGCGTTCCCCATCCCGTTCAGCCAGAACTTCACAGCGCAGACCTATGGTAGCGATGTTTACCCGCAGTGCTGGACGCGTGATGACAACTACTCCACCTCAAGCGCTTATCCGTACATGTCCTCCACTGGAAATGGAACCCTCTATTTCTATGCTACTTCATCCACCTATAATATCGCTATGACACCCGAATTGAACGGAAACCTGAGCACATTGGGTGTGAGCTTCATGCTGCGTTCATCCAACATCAACAATGGTTTGATCGTGGGTGTGATGGATGCTCCTGCCAACCTCAACAGTTTCGTGGCGGTTGATACCGTTTTCTGCACTCAGTCCGATGTGATGCAGTATGTGGAGGTGTATCTGGACAGCTATGCCGGCACTGGCAGATATGTGGCTTTCAAAACGCACATGGTTTCATCTGGAAACTTCTATATGGATGATCTTCTTATTGACGTTCTGCCTACCTGTAAGATGCCGACTGGTCTCGCCATGCAAAGCTCCACGCAGAATTCTGTCACGTTGGAATGGACGGAGAGAGGCTCCGCCACCAGCTGGAACGTGGAGTACGGCCCGACCGGATTCACCCAAGGAACGGGTACGACGGTACAAGCCAACTCAAATCCGTTTACTGTTACGGGCTTGACAGCCAGTACGGTTTACGATTTCTATGTACAGTCTGACTGCTCGGGTGGCGATACGAGCGTATGGACCCCGAAGGTTACTGCTGCCACCCAGTGTGATTTGATCACTCAAATCCCGTTCGCGGAGAACTTTGACATGTACACAGGAACTTCATCCACGTCGGCAAGCACGAACAACCTGCCGATATGCTGGGCTTATCTCAACAATGGCACCAGCACATCCTATTCCGGTTATCCGATTGTTTACAACAGTTCCAGCTCTGCCGCCTCCGGAAGCAATTCCATACGATTCTATACGTACACATCGGTTGGGTCATACGATGACCAGATGGCCATTCTGCCGCAGATTGATGTGGTGCAGAATCCGATGAACACGCTTCAGCTTTCCTTCGATGCCCGTAACAATTCCTCCTATACCTTCCAGTTGGTGGTGGGTATCATCAGCGATCCTACGGACAAGACCACATTCGTGCCGATTGACACGATTGTGACGACATCGAACACGTATGCCAACTATGAAATCCCGTTCAGCCAGTACACCGGAACCGGTGCCTATATCGCCATGATGGCTCCGAGACCTTCCTCCAGTTACAATGCCGGCTATGTGGATAATATCCGTGTGGAATACATACCGACCTGTCCGAAACCGAGAAATCTGACGGTTACCAACGTAACGTCAAATTCTGTGACCTTAAGTTGGACGGAAATCGGAACCACCCAAAACTGGAATGTGGAGTATGGTCCGACAGGCTTTACGCCGGGTGCAGGTACAACAGTGCCAGTACAAGGTACGCCTTCCACCATCATCAACAACCTTTCTGCTTCAATGTATGACTTCTACGTGCAGTCTGATTGTGGAAGCGGTGACACCAGCTATTGGGTAGGACCTGTCACGGCCGCTCCGGGTTCCATCAATATTCCGGCCACTGGTTCGCAGACCGTTAACATGTGTGGTGGTATCATTTTTGACGATGGTGGTGCCACAGGCAACTACTCCACCTCCTGCAATTCCACGGTGGTGATCAATCCAGATGCTCCAGGAATGATGGTGCAAGTTTCCGGTACGTATGATGTTGAGTCTGGTTATGATTATCTGACCATTTATGATGGTTCCAGCGCTTCCGGCACGCCGTTGTTTGTCAGTTCCGTTGACTACGACGATCCAGATAGCGGCACTATTCCTACAGTGACCTCCACCACGGGACCGCTCACCATTACTTTCACTTCTGACGGTTCAGTGGTTTATGGTGGTTTCGAGCTCCATGTTTCCTGTGTCGGTGGTGGCGGTTCTGATTCTTGCGTTGTGCCTACGGGTCTTGTCGTCGGCAACCTGGCTCAGACCACAGCCACGGCCAACTGGGCAGCAGGTGGCACCGAGACAGCTTGGGATATCCAGTACAGGGAACACAATGCTCCCACATGGGGTAACACCATTCCGGTACAGGCACCCACTTACAACTTCACGGGTCTCACCGCCGCTACGCAGTATGACGTGCGTGTGCGTGCCAACTGCGGTGGCAACAACACTTCCGATTGGAGCACTGCTGTAACCTTCCAGACCCTCGCCCAGGGCCAGGATCCGTGCAACGACCCGACCGGCTTGACTGCCACGAATGTGACGACCAACAGTGTGGTGCTTGACTGGACGGAGAACGGCACGGCCACCACTTGGACTGTCAACTACAAGGAGGCTGATGCTGCCAATATGTCCACGGCCACGGCTAACGCCCATCCTTATACGCTCACAGGTCTGCAACCGGGAACATCCTATTCCGTGTATGTGATCGCCAACTGCGCCAACGGCCAGAGCGGTGCCTCCAATACGGTGACGTTCACCACGCAGACTGTTGGCATTGATAGCTACGAACAAGCTATCAGCCTCTACCCGAACCCGAACAACGGACAGTTTACAATTAATAATGAACAATTTACAATTAACAATGTAGATGTTTATGATGTTTATGGCAAACTGTTGAAGACGGTTGAGGTGAACAGCAACACGGCCGTCATCGATGCCCAGGAGCTCTCCGCGGGCATGTACTTCGTGCGCATCAGCACCGAGAAGGGCGTTGTGACGAAATCCTTCGTGAAGAAGTAATCTTCATCACTGATAATTATTACCTGCAAAGGGAGTCGATGCCGGAAGGTGTCGGCTCCTTTTTCGTTTAGATGTTGAGTTAAGGTGTTAAGGAGTTAAGAAACTAAGAAGTTAAGGAGCTAAGGGCCAATAGCCAATAGCTAACGGCCAATGTACGTTGTTCCCTTTTAATATGTTAAAAAAACCTCTTGCACAAGGGTTGTACGCTTTTATTTCGTACTTTTGCAGCCTTAATTGGAAAAATAGGAAAAGGAAAAAATTTTTTTATAACATGTTTAACTTAAAATTTTTATTATGAAAAAGATTCTACAAAATGTCAGAATGCTGCTGATGGTTTTGGCGGTTGTTCTGATGTCGTGGTCGCTGCGTGCGCAGGTGACTATCCCTTACACGATGGACTTCGAGGACCAGACCGCCTTCAGTGCCTGGACCATGTCCAATTGTGAGTCCGGCACAGGACTCGATTCATATGCTGCTCATGCAGGTTTATACGGATTTATGTTTGAATATACCCCAAACTATCCGCAGTACCTTATTTCACCTCAGTTTGTGGCCAGTTCGAATCCTCTTCAAGTGGAGTTTTATTATACAAATAACTCCACATATTATGTAGAGACATTCCATGTGGGATATTCCACCACTACAAATGATGTCACTGCTTTCACGTGGGGACCGGAAATTTCTGTGGGTAATGGAGGTACTTGGCTGCAGTACACCGGCACCATTCCTGCCGGAGCCAAGTATATTGCCATCAAATGCACTTCCGATGACCAATACTATTTATATATTGATGATATAACCATTGCCAATCCGCCTACCTGTATTGCCCCGTCTTCACCTCAAGTGTTGAGTATCACCCCTAATTCCGCCGATATTTTCTGGACATCCAACGGTACGGAAACGGAATGGGAAGTTATGGTTAACAACGTGTCGGAATTCGCATACGACACAACACATACCCTCTATAATCTTACTCCGGAAACCAACTATACAGTAAAGGTCCGCGCCATCTGCAGTGTGGGTGACACCTCTGCATGGAGCCCCACGTTGAATCTTTATACGGGTTATTGCCAGCCCAGTCCTTCCTCTGTGGATAATTCTGGTATTACCAATGTTACGTTTGGTGTAGGTACAGAGGTGGTGAACAACAGTCCTGCCAACTCCAACAATGTCCATTATGGCAACTATTCAACCCAAGTGGGTGCGGTGCCTGCCGGAACCAATGCCAACGTGGACATTACGTACGGTACGGGTTACACCTACGGAACACTTATCTGGGTGGACTGGAACAACAACATGGTGTTTGATGACAATGAGGTTGTTTATACGGGTACGAGCACGAGTTCGAGTCCTACCACGCTTAATGCATCATTCATGGTTCCTGCCACGCAGGATACGGGCCTCTACCGTATGCGTATCGGTGGTGCGGACAGCTATTTTGACAGCTATATTAGTGGTAACACAACAGCCGCTCATAATCCTTGTGCCTCCTCTACCTACATGGTGTTCCACGATTACACCCTGCATGTGATTGATGCTCCGAGCTGTTTCCCTGTAACCAATCTTGTGGTGGATTCCACTACTTCCAGCAGTGTCTTTTTGAGCTGGACAGATGCCAACAATACGGGTGCCACCTACACTATTTATAATATGGATGACAACAGCATGGTGATTAGCGGTCTTTCCGCCACTGATTATGAAGTCACCAACCTTAACGCCAACACGTTGTATAATTTCGGCGTTGCTGCAGACTGTGGTGGTGTTGACCTCTCGTTCTTTTCTTCGGTAAGTGGACGCACCCAATGTGGTATGGTTTCCACGCTGCCCTACAGTTGTGGTTTTGAATCTAATGAAATTCCCACTTCAGGCAGTTACCTGATGCCGTATTGCTGGAGCAAATATAATGATGCCACGGGTACCTCCAACTATTATCCCTATTCTTACAACTCATATGCCCGTACAGGTAGCCGTTCGCTTTATTTCTATTGTAGTACAACAACAACCTATGCCGACACGATGATGGCTGTTTTGCCGCAAGTGGATGTTACGGCCTATCCTATGAATGGCAATCAATTGAGCTTCTGGATGCGCACAAGCACCTCTTCTTATACGTATAACGTATTGGTGGGAACCTTGAGTGATCCGACTGATCCTTCCACTTTTGTGGCTGACGCCACAATACCGGTTACGGGCACCACTTACAACCGTTATGATGTGAATCTTACAAATGCCCCTTCAACGAATAGCTACGCTGCCATTTTGGTGCCTCGTGCTGCAAACAGTGGTTCTGTTTATATTGATGACATCGTATTGCAAGAAATTCCTTCTTGTTTCTATGTCACGAATCTTACTGTGGACAGTGCAACATCCAACAGCCTCTTCTTGAGCTGGACGGATGCCAACAATACGGGTGCCACCTATACTATTTATAATATGGCCGACTCCAGCGTGGTGGCCAGCTATGTTAGCGATAATAACTATGAGGTGACGAACCTTAACCCCAATACGGTTTATTCGATCGGTGTTGTGGCCGATTGCGGTGGTGGCGACTTGGCTGAAATGACAGTTGTTAGTGGCCGTACAGATTGCGGAATTATGAATGTTCCCTATACAGAGGGCTTTGAAGGAATGACCACGGGAGTTGCTCCTGTCTGTTGGACGCACTTGACTCCGGTCAGCACAAACGACAACTACTTTGCCGTTGTGGCCTCCACAGTGCATACTGGTTCTAATGCTCTTCGTTTCAACTATGGCAATCCTTCAGGCAACTACGCTCTGCTGCCTGAATTCAATGAGCCGACAGACAACCTTCGTATCCGTTTCTGGCACAGAGCTGAAAGTGCCACGATTACAGGATGCGGTGTGCTTGAAATTGGCTATATGACCAATCCTACTGATACTGGTTCTTTCGTGGTTTTGGACACTCTTCCGCAGGTTGCCACCTATACGGAGGCTACAGTCAGCTTTGACAATGCTCCTTCCACTGCCCGTATCGCTTTCCGTCATCGCGCTGTCACCACGAACTGGTATTGGAACATTGACGATGTGGTGGTTGAGTTGCAACCCGTATGTCCTGATGTCACCGGTCTGGCCGTTGATTTTGTTACGCCTAACAGTGTAACCTTCCATTGGAACGGTACTACCGCCGACTATTATGAAACTGTGCTTCTTTCAGCAAATAATAGTGTTGTGGCCACCGATATGGTGTATTCCGACACAACAGGGACGTTCTCCAATCTTACTCCGGAAACGAGTTATAGTATTATGGTACGTGGTATGTGCAGCGGTGACTCCTCCTATTGGAGCCAGCCTGTGTCCGTTTACACCGGCTACTGCCAACCGTCTCCCATATCTGTGGATGGTTCAGGTATCGCCAATGTTACCTTCGGAAATGCTCCCGAGGTGGTGAATAACTCTCCCGCCAATTCCGGCAATGTCACCTACGGAAACTATTCATCCCAAGTGGGTGCGGTGCCTGCCGGAACCAATGCCAACGTGGACATTACGTACGGTACGGGTTACACCTACGGAACACTTATCTGGGTGGACTGGAACAACAACATGGTGTTTGATGACAATGAGGT